>JGI26060J43896_10000089_pt1 | contig 28767 bp, 33 predicted proteins | sample MarorgKNORR_S2LV_6_FD_43896 | JGI IMG/M metagenome (IMG submission 43896) | reverse complement strand
TTCTAATAAAAAGTCGTGCGATTTCATACTCAATATTTTAACTTATTGTTTTGTTTGGTAATTGATTTGATAAAGCTTTAAAGATACTTAGTTTAATTTGCTACAAATATAAAATAAATCTCTTCGTCAAAAACAGATTCATCTGGTGCTGCAGGAAGAGGCGATGCTTTATAAACAGCCCTTGCAATTGAATCCTTAAATGCTTTAGCTTTTGCACTATTTCCGACGTTAGTTTTTTGGACATCAACTGCTAAAACGGTTCCATCTCTATCTTGTACAACATATACCTCTGCTAACCAGTCATCTTCTTGTCCAGTAAAACGCCATACTGACCTAACTCTTGCTCCAATATTAGCTATCCAGGCATTTTCTAGAATNGATCTCTGATCAGCAATACGAGCTTCTCTTTCTAAGTCCTGCTCTTCTTGAATATCCTGAACAAGTGATCGTTTATATTGTTCTGTCTCATAGGCTAATTGCTGAGCAGTTCTCTCAGCCTCAAGCTCATCTAATTTAATACGCTCTTCTTCAGTCAGTTTTTTNGCTATATCAGTTTGCTCTTCAGCCTCTTTAACCTTTTCCTCTTCAAGCTTTAGTTTTTCCTCTTCAAGCTTAAGCTTCTCTTCGGCCTCTTTAACCTTTTCCTCTTCAAGCTTTAGTTTTTCCTCTTCAAGCTTACGTTTTTCTGCAACCTCTTGNGCTTTAAGTTCTTCAGCTTTAGTTTTGGCTTCAGCAGCCTCTACTTTTTCGGCTGCTTCTTTCGTTTTNTGATCAGCTAGCTCATTTGCNTCTTTAACAGCTTCATTTGCTTTAATTTCTTCAGCTATACGCTTTTCCTCAGCCTCTTTAGCTTTGAGTTCTTCAGCTTTAGTTTTTGCTTCNGCCTCCTCAACTTCNAGTGCAGCCTCTTTAGCTAATATCTCTGCTTCTTTTGTTCTTTTNTCTTCTGCAATNCTTTTTAATTCTGCAAGTTTTGTTTTAACNTCTTCAGCCTTACGAACTGCCTCAGCAAGTTCTTTTTGCTTTTCAGCCTCTTTTACAAGAATTTCAGCTTCTTTAGTTTTAGCCTCTTCTGCCTTTCGTTTGGTTTCTGCCTCTTTCGCTTTTGTTTGCTCAACTTTTGTTTTCGTTTTAGCTTCTGCAATTTTCTTAGTAGCTTCTTTGGCCTCTAATTCAGCTTGTTTTGTTTTGGCCTCTTCTGATTTTCGCTGAATTTCTGCCATTACTTTTTTAGCCTTAGCTTTTAAGGCCTCTTGTTCAGCAACTTTCTGATCTTTTTTAGCAGTTTCAGAACGCTTTTCTTCATTCTTGATTTTTTGTTGTTTTTGTTTTTCTACATCTTTTAAACGATCTTGTTCTGCCTCAATTATTTCCATATCGATCATAACAGCCTGGATTGGTGCAGCCTGAGATACTGCAGAACTCCTGTCAGGAGCCTCCCAGCGCTCAACATTAGCATAAAGTAATGCAAAAAGAATAGCTGCATGCAAAGTAACAGCCACCCAAAAAGCTATTGGATGCTTTTTGGATATTCTGATCATTGGCTGCATCATGGTATGAATAAGGCCAAATATATAGACTACAAATTTTTTAAGATATTTATATATTAATTTAAAAATTTTGATAACAAGAACTTTAAATTTGGAAAACCTTGAAATCTCAGATTCACTTGATTTATCAAGTTTTTTTTGATCAGGAACCTCACTTGAATTTTTAGAGAACAACCCTCTAAAAAATTGAGCAATTTTTTTAAAAAAATTCATAACTTAAAATTGATTAATTAGGGTTTTCAGTCATAAAACCAACCTTATCAATCTTGCTGTATTGTTTCAATATAGCAATAATCTCTATGACTTTTTCATATTCAACTTTTTTATCACCTCTAACAAATACCTGCATATCAGGAAAGATTTCTTTTCTTGCGAGAACTTGATTAATGGCTACATTTAATGACACAGGTTCTAGATCTTCAATTTCTTCAACGCCAGGACTTGTCATTGGATTAATAAAATAATTACCATCAACGTCTACTGAAATGATTGAAGGCTGTTGGTCTTGATAATCAACAACACTGGCAGGAGCACTTGGTAAATCGACTTCGACACCTTGTTCAATAATTGGGGTAGTCATCATAAAGATCACTAGCAGAACAAGCATTACATCAATATACGGAACAATATTGATATCTGCATGAATATCTGGTCTTGAACGCTTTGGTAATTCAATCATTTTTGTCTTTGTAGAATCACAAATATTTCTTCAACAAATGCAGTGTACTTATTCCCTATTTCCTCAACGTGAGAAACTAATCGGTTGTAGGCAATAGTTGCTGGAATTGCGGCAAATAATCCAAAAGCGGTTGCAATAAGAGCTTCTGCAATACCTGGTGCAACAATTGCAATAGTCGCTTGCTTCACTGAGGCAAGGCCAATGAAAGAGTGCATAATTCCCCAAACGGTTCCAAAGAGACCAATATAGGGACTCGATGAGGCAATCATCGCCAGTATTGATAGACTAGAATCTAGGCGATCAATCTCATTACTTGCTGAAGTATTCATAGATCTGTATGCTCTTTCTGAGTTCATAATAAGAGCTTGGCTTGAGGTAGACTTGGTATGAGTAAATTCTTTATAACCAGAACCAAATATATCTTCCATTGCGGTTCGATCAGAGGCAAGAGGAGGAAGATTTTTATAGAGAACCGATAATTTTTCTTCTCTCTCAAAAACCTGATGAAAGTTTTCAACATCATTAGATGCATCCAACAAAATCTTTTTCTTCGACATTATTACTGTCCAAGAGTATATCGACATTAAAACCAATATTACCATGACCAGTTGAACAACTAGTCCTGCACTAAATATTAGACCAACGATTGATAAACTACTTTCTTCCATTTAGTTTCTCCAAGATTTCTTGCGGTAATGCGCAAGGTTTTAAGTTATTATTAAATACAGAAACTACCTTAACTATGGCATTAAATAATACCGTACTTTTGTCTATATTCACTATTTTCTGAGTAAAAATAAGGCTTGCATGATTTACTTTTTCAATAACTGTCTCAACTTCTATTAGGTCATCAAGAAAGGCAGGTGATAAATAATTAGCTTCAACAGACTTGACTATAAAAACCATCCCATAATTCTCTAAAAGATTAATTTGTTCAAAACCTAATTCACGAAGATATTCAGTTCTAGCTCGCTCAACATACTTTAAATAATTAGCATAATAAACAACTCCTCCAGCATCAGTATCTTCATAATAGACCCTGACAGTTAGATTGCTCATTTTCCGAATAAATCTTGACTCTGATTAACTCTAACTTCACCCAAATGGGAGAATGCTAAATCTGTGGCAATCCTTCCTCGAGGTGTTCTCATAATAAAACCTTGTTGCAGTAGGTAAGGCTCAATCATATCCTCTAAGGTAAGTCTTTCCTCACCAAGCGCTGTTGCTAAAGTATCTAAACCAACCGGACCGGCTGCAAATTTATTAATAATTAAACTTAAGTAATCCCTATCAAGCTGCTCTAAACCAGCCTCATCTACTTTTAAGGCCTCAAGCGCTTCTTTAGCAATTAATTTATCTATAACACCATTATTTTTAACATCCGCAAAATCACGAACTCTTCTCAAGAGTCTGTTAGCAATTCTAGGAGTACCTCTTGATCTTTTAGAAATTTCTTCAGAACCCTCTTTTTCAATTTTAATAGACAAAATTGAGGCTGATCTTTCAATGATCTCTTGGAGCTCTTTCAAATTATAAAAAGATAGACGGTGAACTATCCCAAACCTATCCCTTAGAGGTGAGGTCAGCATTCCTGCGCGAGTTGTTGCACCGATTAGGGTGAATGGAGGTAATTCTAATTGAACTGAGTGCGCTGCAACACCCTCACCAACTAAAATATCAAGCTTAAAATCCTCAAGAGCTGGATATAGAATTTCCTCAACTACAGGATTCAGTCTATGAATTTCATCAATGAAAAGTATATCAAAAGGCTCTAGTTTAGTTAGAATTGCTGCCAAGTCTCCAGATCGTTCAAGAACAGGTCCAGACGTTTGTTTAATTCCAGCATTCATTTGGTTTGCAATGACATTTGCCAGCGTGGTTTTACCAAGGCCTGGTGGACCATATATTAAGCAATGATCAAGTACATCCCCACGTGATTTTGCAGCTTGAATAAATAAGGACATTTGTGACTTAATATCTTCCTGACCGATATACTCATCAAATGTATTTGGTCTAACCGAGGCAACCTTTAAATCTTCATTATTTTGGCTTTCTCCACCAACTAGGCTATCCTCTTCAATCATAAAAAAAATTAGTAGTAAATTATTAACTTTATTTTAGACCAATAGGCTGTTGGAATTATTAATAATATAAAACTATCAATATTTCAAAAAAATTTTATCTTTTGATGAACTTATTTGACACTGTATAATCTATCGGAATAATTTATTATGATTTTTTTAAATGTCAAATATTGCAATATTGAGTGTAAATCATCAGCTTGCTCCTGTAGCTATTAGAGAAAGAGTTGCGTTTGCTAAAAGTGANCTGGCACCAGCTATTTCCTCTCTAATGTTGTTCAAAGAAATTACTGGCTGTGTTATTTTTTCTACGTGTAATCGTTCAGAAATATATGTAACTCATAATTCTAAAAATATTCGTACAGTTCTAACCAAATTTCTAGCTACTAGCCATGATTTTGAATACGATTCATTACTGCAATACATATCTTTCTATGAAGACAATGATGCTATAAATCATATTTGTAATGTTGCATGTGGGATTGACTCATTGGTTTTAGGTGAGCCTCAAATTTTTGGACAACTTAAAGATGCTTATCAGTTCTCAAAAACCCAAAATGCTTTAGANAAAATTCTTGAAAAACTCTTTCAGCATGCATTTAAAACTGCAAAGAAAGTTCGAACTGATACCGACTTAGGCTCATCACCAGTTTCTGTTGCCTATTGTGCAGTGAAACTTAGTGAAAAAATATTTACTGATTTATCAACACAAACAGCTTTATTAATTGGCACTGGAGAAATGATTGAGCTAAGTGCTAAACATCTTTCAAAGAGAGGTGTTAAAAGCATGATTTTTGCTAATAGAACTTTAGAGAATGCTCAGTCTATTGCAAATATGTATGATGCAGAAGCCATTACACTTAAGAGTCTATCAGAGCATCTTTACCGAGCTGATATTGTTATCTCTTCTACTGCTGCTCCAATACCAATTATTGGAAAAGGTCTTATTGAAACAGTTCTTATTCATAGGAAGCATCAACCAATGCTCCTAATAGATTTAGCAATTCCTAGGGATATTGAGCCTGAGGCAAATCAATTAGAGGATGTTTTTCTATACACAGTTGATGATTTACAACAAGTTGCTGATAGTAATTTAGAAGAAAGAATTAAAGAAAAAGATATAGCTCAAAAAATTATCCAAAANCAAAGCTTAGATTTTATCAATTGGTTGAATAATTTACCAAACGAAGAAGTCATTAAAAATTACCGTAGTCAAGCAAACTTAATTAAAGATGAGCTTTTACAAATTGCCCTACGTAAACTTGAGTCTGGCTCTAATCCTGATTTAGTGGTTGAAGAGCTTGCAGATAAGCTGACCAATAAATTACTTCATAAATCTTTTCAAGATATTAAAAAATCTAAAAGCAATAAACTAGAACCTTCAAAATTTAAAGATAAAGACAAAAAAAAATCATCCAATATTAGTAGTTAATGAATCAATCAATACTTACTAAATTAGAGCAATTATCCATGCGCCTTGAAGAAATCAATGCGTTACTTTCTGAACAATCTGTTGCTAGTGATCAAAATAGATTCAGAGAACTCTCTATAGAGCATTCACAGTTAAGCCCAGTTAATGATAAATATAATGAGTATTTATCAACATCGAGAGATATTGAGGCTGCAACAAAACTCCTAGATGAAGAAGATAAAGACATTAAAGAAATGGCTGAAGAAGAAATCACTACAGGCCAAAACAGATTAGATGAATTAGAATTNGAATTAAAGAAATCACTTCTTCCAAAAGATCCAAATGATTCTCGAGATATTATTATTGAAATTCGAGCAGGAACAGGTGGAGATGAAGCTAGTATATTTTCAGGTGATCTTTATAGAATGTATACACGATATGTAGAGAAATCAAAGTGGCAAATTGAGGTGTTAAGTTCAAATCTGGGAGAGCATGGAGGATTCAAAGAAATCATTGCAAGAATTTCTGGTTCAAATGTCTATTCAAAACTTAAATTTGAATCTGGAGCACATAGAGTTCAAAGAGTTCCTGAAACTGAGTCACAAGGGAGAGTTCATACTTCGGCCTGTACAGTAGCTGTGATGCCTGAGGTTTCGAGCATTGAGGAAGTTGATATTAATATGAATGATGTTAGGGTTGATACTTTTAGAGCCTCTGGTGCAGGAGGACAACATGTAAATAAAACAGATTCAGCGGTGAGAGTTACTCATATACCTACTGGAACAGTAGTAGAGTGCCAAGATGGTCGATCGCAACATAAAAATAAAGCCCAAGCTTTATCTGTTCTTGCATCTAGAATCCTTGATGTTCAACAACAAGAGCAACAACAAGAGCAAGCCTCTCAGAGAAGAGAGTTAGTTGGAAGTGGGGATCGTTCTCAGAGAATAAGAACTTATAATTACCCTCAAGGAAGAGTAACTGAGCATCGAATTAATTTAACACTTTACAAGCTTAGTGAAGTTATGGAAGGAGACTTAGAGTCAATAATTGATCCACTAATACTTGAACAACAAACAAATCAACTAACAGANCTTAACGAAAATCTTTGATCACTTCTTACTTGGAATTAACTGCCCAGTAAAAAATAAAGCACCTAAGGTAATTACAATTGCTGGTCCAGTNGCAACGTCAAATACCATTGAAATATAGAGCCCTAGTAAAACAGATGCAACAGAAACNATTATTGAACTAATAATCATCCTAACAGGCGAACTTGAAAATAGGCGAGCAATTGCTGGTGGGATAATAAGAAGTGAAGTAATCAGTAAAACTCCTACTATCTGAACTGAAACAGATACTGCAAGAGCTATTAGCAACATAAATAATAACTCATAAAAAATCTTATTAATACCTTCAGCTTTAGCTAATTCTTCGTTTAAAGTNAGGAGCAATAATTTTTTCCAATTCACAACTAACAAAAAAATAACAATAAACATTACAAAAAATATCCAATATATATCGCTTGTTGTAATTGAAAGTATATCTCCAAATAAATAAGAAAAATAGTCCGTATTCTGATCCCCTATAAAGCCCAGCACAACAATTCCTAATGATAATGAGACATGCGAGAAGATTCCTAAAACAGCATCACTCGACCAAAAATCTTTTTGCTGCAAGATGACTATTAGTATTGAAAATAAAGCACCAACTAAAACTAATCCAAAATTAATTCCTAATCCAGTTGCTAAGCCTAAGGCTACTCCAAGTAAAGCACTATGTGAAATTGAATCAGAGAAATAAGATAATCGCTTCCAGATGACAAAACACCCAAGAGAGCCAGCAATTACAGATACCCCAAATGAGGCCAGTAAAGCTCTATAAATAAAATCTTCCATATCTTATTAAAACCCTATTGAGTTAATTAACAATCGTTACATAACCCATAAAGGTAAAGAGAATGATCTGTTAACTCAAAGCCGTGTTTTTTTGCAATCTGTTCTTGATGTTGCTCAATAACATCATCTTGAAATTCAATAATTTTATTACATTTAACACATACCAGATGGTCGTGATGTTCAACTCCACACAACTCAAAAACAGCCTGATTATTTTCAAAGTTTAATTTATTAACAATGCCTGACTCTTCAAATTGAGATAGGACTCGGTAGATTGTTGCAACACCAACCTCTTCATTTTGGTCAATAAGTGCTCGATAAATATCTTCTGCACTCAAATGATGGTTTGGGGATTTTTCTAAAACCTCTAAAATCTTTAGCCTTGGTAAAGTAACTTTAAGTCCAGCACTTTTTAAATCTTCTGCATCCATTTAAAAATCCTTAAGGTAAAATCTTATCTTTATTTTATATGTTTTAACTTCGGATGAGAAGATTTACTTTTATTCTAATAACTATTGTTTTTTTAAGTGGGTGTTCAAACTCACTTCCAAAGGCTCCTGAGTTGCCTAAACTACCAAAATTCTCAATGCCTGAGCTTCCTAAAATGCCTAAACTATCTTTACCAAGCTGGGCTAAACCTAAGATGCCATCGATAGAAACCTACAAACCATCAATATCTCAAGGGTCGGTTCTTAATATTGAGGATGTTAACAAACTCAGATTAGGTATAAATAAAACTGATGTCATAAATTTAATCGGGTCTCCAAGTATTAGTGACCCTTTCCATCAGTATCAATGGGATTATATTAATTATTCAACTAATGATCGTGGTGAAAAAATTTATTACCGTTTGAGGCTAGTTTTTAGTGGTAATATTTTATCTGAAATAGACAAAAGTGAATTAGAACAACTTATAAATAAATAGTTAAGTTTCTTTTAGAATTTTAAGTTTGCTTTTCAGATTATTTCGCCTTTATAAGACTTATCCTCTAAAATAGTGTTATGTCTAATCTAATCATTAATAACCTGAGTTGTATAAGGGGCTATAACCAACTCTTTACAGATCTTTCTTTTGAGCTCAGACCTGGTGAGATACTAAAGATTTCTGGAACTAACGGGACTGGAAAAACTTCATTATTAAAGATAATCGCTGGCCTAAATTCGGCTGAATCAGGCTCTATTTTCTNTAAGAATNATGATATTAATGATATTAATAATAAGCTTGATATTTTTTATCTTGGGCATCTAAATGCCCTTAGTCCTGAACTTAGTTGTATTGAAAATCTTAACTTTCTTTTAGAACTTGGGACTGAAAATTTTAATTCTAGCTATGTAGATGCGCTATCAATGGTTGGNTTGAATAATTATGAAAATGAACTTGTAGCAAATCTNTCAGCTGGTCAAAAACGCAGAGTGGCNTTGGCTGCACTTTTTNTTACTCCGTCAAAATTATGGCTACTTGATGAGCCTTTTACATCTCTTGATTCCAAAGGAATAGAGATTGTTGAAAATCAAATAAAAAAACACCGTGATAGTGGTGGGCTTTGTATCTTAACNACCCATCAAGTATGTAATATCAAAAACCTAAGGGAACTTAATTTGTGAACATTTTTATAAAAACTCTTAAGAGAGACTTAAAGATGGCGCTTCGGAATCCCTCAAGTTTTCTTAATCCACTATTATTTTTTGTTATTTCCATTTCTTTATTTCCAATAGCTATTAGTCCAGAATCTCAAACTTTATCTAATATTGCTCCAGGAATTATTTGGGTAACTGTAATGCTCTCTGCACTTCTTTCCCTTAATACATTATTTCACTTTGACTATGAAAATGGTATTCTTGAACAGATGGTAATTTCTCATCATTCATTAGCATTAATTCTTCTCGCTAAGACAACTGCTCATTGGATTCTTACTGGACTTCCAATAATATTACTTTCACCACTTGTTGGTACAGTGCTTTTTCTAGACTATGAAAGTATCTTAATTCTTATGCTTACATTGCTAATAGCAACTCCTTGTCTAAGCTTAATAGGAGCGATAGGTGCTTCTTTAATTGTTGGCATTAAAAACTCTGGAATGCTTTTATCGTTATTAGTTCTCCCTTTATATGTTCCTATATTAATTTTTGGAACAAGCGCAGTCTCTCAGACACAATTTAACCTACCAATTAATGGTCAAATCTATTTTCTTAGCTTTATGCTTGTACTAAGCTTAATAACAGCACCATTTATAAGTGCATATTCACTAAGGATAAGCATCGAATAGAGTTCACATTTTTAAATAAATGTTTATAATAACTAAACGCTGATTTGTTTCGATTGCTAGCGTTGTCACTGCAAGTGACTAAAACAAGCTAAAGGTGGTGTTTTCCGGAGAAGCCCAACTTTTAGGTTTTTTTTAATTTTTTTATAGGATTTCACTATGATTTTTACATCAGAATCTGTTTCCGCTGGTCATCCAGACAAAGTTTGTGATCAAATTTCCGACGCTATACTAGATGCTGCTCTAGCTCAAGATAAAGACTCTAGAGTTGCTGTCGAAACTCTAGTAAAAGATAATCAAGTAGTTCTTGCTGGTGAAATAACCACCAATGCAAATATTGATTATGATCAAGTTGTAAGAAAAACTATTCTTGGAATTGGTTATGACAAAGAAGAATATGGTTTTAATGGAAGCACTTGCTCAATAACTAATCTTCTTGGAAGACAATCCCAGGATATTTCTATGGGTGTCACTGAAAGTGAAAATCATGAGCAAGGAGCTGGTGATCAAGGTCTAATGTTTGGTTATGCAGAAGACTCTACTGATGAGTTAATGCCGGCACCTATAATGCTTTCTCATCAATTAGTACGGCAGCAAGCTGATCTTATGCTAAATGGATCTATTCCTTGGCTTAGACCTGATGCAAAGTCCCAAGTCTCATGCATATACGAAGGCAACCAAATTGTTGGTATTGATGCAGTTGTTTTATCTACTCAGCATGATGGTGATATTTCACTGGAAGAACTTAGAGCAACAGTTCTTGAAAAAATAATTAAACCAATTCTTCCAGAAAAATGGCTAACAAATAATACGCAATATCATATTAATCCAACTGGAAACTTTGAAATAGGTGGACCTGTTGGAGATGCTGGTTTAACAGGTAGAAAAATTATTGTTGATACTTATGGAGGCATGGCAAGACATGGTGGTGGAGCATTCTCTGGTAAAGACCCTTCTAAGGTTGACAGAAGTGCAGCCTATGCAACTCGCTATGTTGCCAAAAATATTGTTGCAGCAGGAATTGCTGAGCGCTGTGAAATACAAGTTTCTTATGCNATTGGTGTTGCAGAGCCTACNAGTATTAGTGTTGACACTTTTGGGACTGGTAAATTAGATAATCATGAAATTGAAGCACTAATCAGAGAACATTTTGATCTTCGCCCTAAGGGTCTTATTGCAATGTTAGATTTGAAGCGCCCAATATATCAACAGACTGCAAGTTATGGTCATTTTGGAAGAAATGAGGACTCAATAAGCTGGGAGAAAACTAATAAAGCTGAACTCCTTAAATAGTTTCTTTTTTAATTTTTTTTTTGTATAATATCTAACTTGCCAAGGAGCGTTGCATTGAGATTTTTCTCAATCAGGCTTGGTAATCAAAACGACGCTCATTTTTTTCAACTTAACAGGGAATAAAAATGAGCGAATCAACAATAGATAATGCTGGCTTTAAAGTTTCTGATCTCAACCTTGACTATAAGGTTGCTGATATTAATTTAGCAGACTTTGGTCGTAAAGAGATTGAACTTGCAGAAGCTGAAATGCCTGCGTTAATGGCTCTTAGAGCAAAGTATAGTAAAGAACAGCCTCTTAAGGGTGCAAGAATCATGGGTTGCATTCACATGACAATTCAGACAGCTGTCCTCATGGAAACACTTATAGATCTTGGGGCTGAAATACGCTGGTCATCTTGTAATATCTTTTCAACTCAAGATCATGCAGCATCAGCTATGGCTGCAAAAAACATACCAGTTTTTGCCTGGAAAGGTGAAACTGAAGAAGAATTTTTATGGTGTATTGAACAAACTATTCTTCACAATGGTAAACCATGGGATGCCAATATGATTTTAGATGATGGCGGAGACTTAACAGGCATGGTTCATGACAAGTATCCAGAAATGCTTGATAAAATTCATGGTATCAGTGAGGAAACTACAACTGGCGTTCATCGCCTTTTAGAAATGATTGAGAGTGGTGAGCTTAAAGTTCCTGCTATAAATGTCAATGATGCTGTAACAAAGGCTAAAAACGATAATAAATATGGCTGTCGTCACTCCTTAAACGATGCCATTAAGCGTGGTACTGATATGCTGATGTCAGGTAAAAAAGCCCTTCTTATAGGCTATGGTGATGTTGGAAAAGGTTCTGCTATGTCACTTCGACAAGAAGGAATGATTGTAAAGATTACTGAGGTAGATCCTATTTGTGCTTTTCAAGCATGTATGGATGGCTTTGAAGTTGTATCACCCTACATAGATGGCATAAATACGGGCTCAATAGATTGCATTAACAAAGAATTATTAAGTACTACTGATTTAATTGTAACAACAACTGGTAATACAAATGTTTGTGATTCAGCAATGCTTAGAAGCCTCAAGGCTGGCTCAGTAGTATGTAATATTGGTCATTTTGATAATGAAATTGACACTTTGTACATGAGAGATAATTGGAAATGGGACGAAGTGAAGCCTCAGGTTCACCGTATCTATCGCTCTGAAGACAACAATGACTATCTAATACTTCTTTCTGAAGGAAGATTAGTTAATNTAGGAAATGCAACCGGTCATCCTTCGAGAATTATGGATGGTTCTTTTGCAAACCAAGTACTTGCTCAAATGCATCTTTTTGAAAAGAAATTTGCTGACTTACCAAAAGATCAGAAAGCTGAGAATGTTTCAGTTGAAATTCTTCCAAAGAAACTTGATGAAGAAGTTGCTGCTGGAATGGTTAGTGGGTTTGGTGGTGTAATGACTATTTTGACTGATACTCAGGCAAAATATATTAATACTCCAAAAGAAGGTCCATTTAAATCAGAAACTTATAAGTATTAAGTTTTTTTCTAAATCATATAAAAAATGCGGGATTTCTTCCCGCATTTTTTTTACTTTCATTTAATAGAAAAAATAAATGCCGCCCTCTAAACTAGTTGGTGAGGTAAAATTTTTGTTAATTGTTATTTTTAGTTTAAATTAATGTCAGTTTCAGAACTCGATACTACTAAATCATTTCAAAATCTAATCCTTAAATTACAAAATTATTGGGCAGAAAAAGGATGCGCAATTGCCCAACCCTTTGATATGGAAGTTGGAGCTGGAACCTTTCATCCTGCTACTTTTCTTAGATCTATTGGCCCTGAACCATGGAAAGCTGCTTATGTTCAACCGTCAAGAAGGCCCAGTGATGGTCGATATGGAGAAAATCCTAATCGTCTTCAGCACTATTATCAATTTCAAGTTTTACTAAAGCCATCGCCAAGTGATATTCAAGATTTATATCTTGACTCATTATCAGCAATTGGAATTGATTTAAATATTCATGATGTAAGATTTGTAGAAGATAACTGGGAATCACCTACATTAGGAGCCTGGGGCTTAGGTTGGGAAGTTTGGTTAAATGGGATGGAAGTAAGTCAATTCACTTACTTTCAACAAGTTGGAGGCCTGCCATGTAAGCCAATTTCTGGAGAATTAACTTATGGTTTAGAAAGATTAGCAATGTATCTCCAAGGAGTTGATAGTGTTTATGATTTAATATGGACAGAAGGGCTAACTTATGGAGATGTTTATCATCAGAATGAAGTTGAACAATCAAAATTTAACTTTGAGATCGCTAATACTGATGTTCTTTTTAGGCAATTTGATGAAGCTGAAGAAATGAACTCTAAACTTATTGAAGAAGAGCTTTCTTTTCCAGCATATGAGCAAACTATGAAAGCCTCTCATATATTCAATCTTTTAGATGCTAGGCGCGCAATAAGTGTAACTGATAGAGCAAGGTTTATAAGGAGAGTAAGGGCTATGAGTCAAAAGGTTGCTCAAGCTTATTATGATTCTAGAGAGCGCCTAGGCTTTCCAATGTTAAAGAAATAAAAAGTTACTCATTTATGAGACCTTTTCATACTCTTTACAATAAGGTTTTAGACTGGTCATCCAGTCGTTTTGCCATTTTTTGGTTATCTTTAATTAGTTTTTTAGAATCCTCAATACTACCCTATCCAATCCAAGATCTTTTATTAGCATCTATGTCACTTAAGAATAGGTCAAAAGCGTTTTATTTTGCGACAATTTGTACTATAAGCTCAGTTCTTGGTGCCGTTGCTGGATACTATATTGGAATCTATGCAATTAATTTAATTATGCCGTTACTAGAAAAACTTAATTACTTGCCAGAACTCTATATTGCAGAAGATTACTTTAATACTTATGGGATTTGGATAATATTAATTGCTGGCTTTAGTCCAGTTCCCTATAAACTTTTCACAATTACAGCAGGAATGATGGCTATGCCACTCATTCCTTTTGTAGTCTTTTCATTAATTGCGAGAGGTGCTAGATATTTTTTGATTTCTTATCTTGTAATAAAATTTGGAAAAAAAGCTGATGCGTGGTTAAATAAATATATAGATAGATTGGGTTATCTTCTTATTATCATTGTTGCATTTGGAATTTGGTATGTCTATTAAAAATTTAATTTTTATTTTATGTATATTTTTATCAGGCTGCTTCACTAATAGTCCAGGTCAAGTAACTGTTGTTGAAAAATCATTCAACAAGATTGAAGTTAATCAAGAAAATACATCTAAGGTTAACAAAGTTAAAGTAAATAAAAATTGGTCATTACCAGTTGAAGCCTCAATACTTAAAAACTACTCAAAAGAGGATAATCACCTCGGTTTAACTTTTAATAATAGTGAGGGTCAAGAGGTTCGTGCTGTTAGAAATGGAGAGGTAGTTTATAGTGGGGATAAAATGACAAGTTATGGGAAAATGATTATTATCAAACATGCTTATGGTTTTTATAGTATCTATAATCAAAATCAATCACTATTAGTTAGTGAGGGAGATGTAATTGAAAAGGGTCAATTAATAGCTATCACTGGCAACAAGCCATTTTATTTTGAAATGAAAAAATACGAAGAACCCATTAATCCTTTAAAATATCTCTAATGATAGATTTTATCGAACAAATAAGCCCACTTCAGATGATAGTTGCTCTTGTAGTTATCGCCATTATTGCTCATATAGCTCTAGGCTTCGTACTCAAGCAAATAACCAAGCATTCTGATAGCACTGAAACCCAAATAGATGATCATCTTATAAATGCTATTGCTGCTCCACTGAAACTTCTAATTTGGTATGGATGGTTTTACTTTTCATTAGCAGAGCTTACTTCAGAAATTCAAGCTTTAACTCAAATTCTTGGGTATATAAGCATCACACCAGTTTTTATATTAACCTGGGGAATTCTNAGACTAATATCTAGTATTGAAAACTATATGCTAGATAAAGAAGGTAGCGTTGATAAAGATTCAGTTAGGTTATTTACTCGCCTCATCAAAATTCTTTTTGTTTTTGCAATTATTTTAGGTGTTGCGCAGTATTATGGCTATGCTGTATCCTCAATTNTAACTTTAGGTGGTGTCGGTGGAATTGTTGTTGGTTTTGCAGCCAAAGACATGCTTGCTAACGTTTTTGGTGGCCTAATGATTCAAATGGATAAACCATTCTCAACAGGTGATTGGATTCGCACAACAGATAAAAGTATAGAGGGTGTAGTTGAGAAAATTGGCTGGAGAATGACTCGTATTCGAACATTTAATAAAAACCCTGTATATGTTCCAAATGGGATATTTGCAACAATACCTATTGAGACGCCCTCTCGAATGACAAATCGTCAAATTTATGAAGTTATTGGAATTCGTTATGATGATATTGCTCAAATGGAAAGTATTATTAAAAAAGTTGAAGCACTTTTAGCGAGTAAAGACGATATTGATCAAGATCAGCCTTGTCGAGTATATTTTGATTTATTCAATGCATCATCTCTTGACTTTGTAATTTGGGCATTTAGTTCTTTAACTGATGCAGGTAAGTTCAAAAANTTTAAAGGAAAATTATTACTTGATATAGCCCAAATTATTGATGATCATGGTGCTGAAATAGCCTATCCAACTCAAACTCTTCATATTCAAAAAACTGAGTAATGAGTATCTCTAAACTTCACATACGTACCTTTGGGTGCCAAATGAATGAGTATGACTCTAACAAAATGAGCGATGTTTTAAAAGACTCTCACGGATTGAATCTAACTGATGACATTAGTCAGGCTGATGTTTTACTCATCAATACTTGCTCAATCCGAGAAAAAGCTGAAGAGAAACTCTTTCATCAATTAGGTCGGTGGAGAAAATTAAAAGCAAAAAACCCTAATCTTGTAATAGGAGTCGGTGGTTGTGTTGCCTCACAAGAAGGCGATCTTATTCTTAAAAGAGCGCCATATGTTGATATGATTTTTGGTCCTCAAACCCTTCATAGACTTCCAAATATGCTTAATGATGCACTAAATAGTAGAGCTACAAGTATTGACATCTCTTTCCCTGAAATTGAGAAATTTGATCATTTACCTGAACCTCATAGCGATGGTGCCTCAGCATTTGTATCAATAATGGAGGGATGCAGTAAATACTGTACATTTTGTGTCGTTCCTTACACAAGAGGTGAGGAAATTTCTAGACCCTTTAATGATGTAATAGAAGAAGTTGAATCTCTTGCTAGGCAGGGAGTTAAAGAAATTAATCTTCTAGGTCAAAATGTAAATTCCTTTAGAGGACTTATGGATGATGGTGATGTTGCTGATTTAGCACTTTTAATAGCGATTGTTGCTCAAATTGAAGGGATTGAGAGAATAAGATATACGACTTCTCATCCGGTTGAATTTACTGATCGGCTAATTCAAGCCTATGCAGAAGTTCCAGAACTTGTCTCTCATCTTCATCTTCCAGTTCAGAGTGGCTCTGATAAGATTCTAGGATTAATGAAGCGAGGACATACTGCAATTGAATATAAATCTAAAATTCGTAATTTAAAAAAAATTAGACCAGATATTTCTATTTCATCTGATTTTATCATTGGCTTTCCTGGGGAAACTGAAGAAGATTTCAATAACACCATGCGTCTTATTGATGAGGTTGGCTTCGATAAATCATTTAGTTTTATATATTCAAAGCGTCCAGGTACTATTGCAGCAGGCTTTCCAGATGATGTGGACCTATCCATTAAAAAAAATAGACTTGCAATAACCCAAGACAAGCTCAATAAAAATACTGAAGAAATTTCTAAATCTATGATTGGAAGTGTTCAAAAAGTTCTTGTTGAGGGCCTTTCTAAAAAAGGATCAACTCTATCTGGAAGGACTGAGAATATGCGTACTGCTCACTTTCTAGGAAGTGATGACTTAATTGGAGAGATTGTTTCTGTGAAAATTATGGATGGCTTTGGCAACTCTCTTAAGGCAGAATTAGTCTAAACCTATTGCCTTAACCAAAGTTTGGAATACCAGAAATAACGACCTTTTTTGCTTGAGGGCATCGTGCAGTTATAACGACTTCTTCCAATTTGAAGTGGCTCTTTGGATTTAACTGATAATGATTGAGAAGATAGCCAGCTAATCTTTGGTTGATCTTGACCAGAAATAAAGCACGAAAAATTATTTTTCTCATAAGCTGATAATGGTCTAGAAAAATTAAGCACTAATTTTGGTTTAAAATCTCCAGAAATAATTAAAGATTTAGGATTTTCTGACTCAATAGGCATATGCAAAGTTTTAATCTTTAAAGAAAAACTATCCATTTTTGCATATGGCCCTGACATTGAAAATCTTGGTATATTCAGCAGATCACTTGAAATCCCAGCAACTCCAGAATGTTGGCCAAATCCAACATATTCAAGCTCTTCCAAAAGCGAATAAGTATTATCATCAAACTCACCATAGGGATATGCAAAAAATTTATCAATAATATTTAATTCTTTATAAAGTCTTTGTTGGGCTATATTAATTTCATTTTTTATAGTTAAATTATTTAAATCAACCATATGAAGATGGCTCACACTATGGTTATATATATCAACTAAAGGACTCATGTCCCTTAACTGTTCCCAAGACATCATTACCTTATATTTTTTATCAATAGGTTCAGTTGAAATAAAAACCGACATTGGAAGTTGATATTTTTTTAGCAATGGATAAGCCTCAGTATAGAATGATAAAAAACCATCATCAGCTGTTAAACTGACACATTTTTCAGGAAAAGAGCTTTTTAATTTAAGTCTTTTTACAACCTCATTCAATGCGAGTACTTTATATTTATTATCAACCAAGTATTCCAAATGCTGATTAAAAATACTTGGAGAAGTACTCGTTGATTTTGGCTCTTCATCTGAAAAACGATGATATAAAAGTATCACACAACCATTATCATCTGCAGTTGCAATTGATGGAAAAAAGCAACATATTATTAAAAAAAAATTTATAAGAATCTTTAGTCTCTTCATAATATAAATGATAAATTAAATATTGTCTTAAATCATGCAACTTATCATTTGTTTTATATCTAATTCAGTAAAATAATAATTATGAAATTTACTCTTGATATTCAAAGTTCAGAACAATTAGCTAATATCTGTGGAACTTTTGATAAAAACCTTGAAAATATTGCAAAAAATCTTGATCTTAAAGTATCTAACAAGGGCTCTGATTTTAATATAAAAGGTGAGAATGCCTCATTGGCAGTTTCAGTTCTTCAAGATCTGCTTGTCTTATCTGAAAGCAAAGCAATTGATTTTAGTGATATTGATCTTTGCATTAAATCTCTTAATAGTCCAAATGGTGAAACAAAGTCTGTTACGATCAAAACGAGTAAAAAACATATTCATATAAGAAGCACTAATCAACAAAATTATGTCAACTCAATAATTGATAATGACGCTGTTTTTGCTGTGGGTCCAGCGGGTACAGGAAAAACATATTTAGCAGTTGCAAGGGCTGTTGAGGCACTTGAAAATTCAAGCATTAAAAGGTTAGTTCTTGTTAGACCAGCTGTTGAGGCAGGAGAAAAGCTAGGTTTTCTTCCTGGTGATCTAAGCGAAAAAGTTGACCCTTATCTTCGCCCTATTTATGATGCTCTGTATGAGTTTATAGGGTTTGAGAGAGTAAATAGACTAATAGAGAAACGTGTTATTGAGGTTGCTCCATTAGCATTCATGAGAGGTCGTACTTTAAATGAATCCTATATTATTCTAGATGAAGCTCAAAATACTACAATTCCTCAAATGAAAATGTTTTTAACGCGCATGGGCTTTGGATCTAAAATGGTTATTACAGGAGATATTACGCAAATTGACCTTCCTAAAGTAAGTGAATCAGGACTCATACATGCAATTAAAATCCTTAGTAGTATAGATAATATTGCATTTTGCAATTTTGATACTAAAGATGTAGTGAGACATCAGTTAGTTAAAAAAATTGTTAGTGCTTATGATCATACGTAATGGGTGTCAATGATGACAAAATAATTGTTGGCCTATCTGGAGGAGTTGACTCATCAGTAACAGCCTACCTCCTTCTTGAACAAGGCTATAACGTTGAAGCTTTATTCATGAAAAACTGGGATGAAGCTGATGATGACAAATACTGCACTGCATCTAAAGATTTAGAGGATGCTCAAAAAGTTTCAGATCAGCTTGGCATTAAACTTCATACAGTCAATTTTTCACATGAATACTGGGAAGATGTTTTTGAGCACTTCTTATCTGAGCATAAAAAGGGTAGAACGCCAAACCCAGATGTATTATGTAATCAAAGAATTAAATTTAAAGCTTTCTTGAATTATGCAAAAAATCTTGGTGCAAAAAAAATTGCNACTGGACACTATGCAAGAATCTCTAAAGTAAATGGGAGTTTTCTTCTAAAGTGTGGATTAGATAAAAATAAAGATCAGAGCTATTTTCTCCACTTATTGGATAAAAATCAGCTTTCTCAAAGTTTATTTCCATTAGGTGAAATAGATAAAAATCAAGTTCGAGAAATTGCAAAAAATAATAACTTTGTAAATGCTGATAAAAAAGACTCTACTGGAATTTGTTTTATTGGTGAAAGACCATTTGCAGATTTTTTAACCACTTTTCTCCCTAAAGAACAAGGAAATATAATTAATAAGAATGGTGACTTTATTAAGCATCATCATGGCTTGCCTTTTTATACAATTGGTCAAAGAAAAGGGCTTGAAATTGGAGGTGGCTTTAGTGATTCACAAGAACCATGGTTTGTTGCAGAGAAAATCTTAGAGTCAAATGAAATAGTTGCTGTACAAGGAGACGACCCTCTTCTTTATCATAATACNCTTATTGCAGATAATATACATTGGGTAGATATTGTCCCTCAATTTCCTCTTAAATGCACTGCTAAAATTCGATATCGTCAAGCTTCTCAAGATTGTAAGGTTATTATGTTAGAGAATAATTGCCTAGAAGTTAACTTTAGTGAAAGTCAAAGAGCAATAACACCAGGTCAATCAGTAGTTTTTTATCAGGATGATATCTGTCTTGGTGGTAGCGTTATTAAATCAAAATCTAATGAATAAAACAGCAAAACAAACTCTAGCTTTAGCCAGCATTTTTCAATCTAGCAGTTTAGTCCAACAACTTGCCTCAACTGGTCAGTGCGATAGTCANAGCAATAAAATGAGTTTAAATAGTATAGTAATTGATAGTGATTCTATTGATGAAATTTTTACCTCTCCTGAAGATTTACAAATAGGCTTTAACTCTTTAAAAGATGTTCTTGAGAAAAAATCTATTGATATGCATAATGTAATGTTATATGTTACTGCTTTAATAAATCTTGAAAAGAAATTNATGAAGAAACCGCAACTTCTTAAGTTAATTACTACAGAGATAGAGCTCATTAATAGACAAGAATTTTTTGATATTAATCATAGTAATTCAATTGCAAGACTTGCCGAACTATATAAGAATACTTTAGGTAGTCTCAGTCCTACTATTATGGTTAGAGGGGAACAAATCTACCTATCAAACCAAAAAACTGCAAATCATATTAGAGCCCTTCTATTGGCAGGTATTAGAGCAGTTTCATTATGGAAGTCTCAGGGAGGTAAAACCTGGCATCTTCTTCTTAATAAGAAAAAAACTCTCCAATATATTCAGTCTTTAGCAAATTAACACAATACAAACTAATACTTGCATAAATTCAGACGAGACTCTATAATTCATCTTTTTGTAATATAGCACTAAATAAAAGTATATGGCCAATTCAGCAGGTTCAAAAAAACGCGCAAGACAGGCAGTTAAAAGAAATAAACATAACTCTCAAATCAGGGCCAAGGTCCGTACATTCGTTAAAAAAGTTGTTGCAGCCATTGCTTCTGGAGATAAAAAAGAAGCCACAGGCGACTTTATAAAGATGCAAAAAAATGTTGATCAAGCTGTTAGCAAAGGTTTAATGCATAGAAATCAAGCTGCTAGAAAAAAATCTCGCCTCAGCTCTCAAATTAAAGCTCTATAAGAAAGAGAATTTATAAACTTCCTTTGAATGTAATATTCAATAATAAAAATCACAGTTATAATTAAAACCCTCTTCGAGGGTTTTTTTATGTTTAAATTTTTACTCCTATGGTAAATGAAAGTGACAAATTATTATTTCGAGAAACTATCGATAAACAAATAACTATCGATAAAGATAATAATAAGAATAATGCCTCCTCGAATTCAAAGCCTGATAAGCCTTTTGAAGGTTATAGTTATTTATATGAGCCAAATATCTTAGGATCAGAACCTGTAATACATGCAAAAGCAGGATTATCTGCAAAAATAGTTAAAAAAATGAAGCAGGGAAATATAGGATCAACACCATCTATTGATCTTCATGGACATAAGATTGAAGAGGCCTGTCAAGCATTATCAAGGTTTATTCATTTTCACTCTGATGAACGATTTATTCATATAATTCATGGTAAAGGATATCATTCAGATAATGGCTTATCAATAATAAAATCTCAAGTTGTTAATTATCTTAAACAACATCCTCAAGTTCTAGGATTTTGCTCTTGCCCTCAAGCGATGGGTGGAACTGGAGCAGTATTTGCCTGCCTAAAAAAAGCTAATGTTTAATCTTGATGAAATTTATTCAGTTTCTAATTTTTTAAAATTATGTAAGAATACAATTGAGAAAAATGTACCTTCTTGTTGGATTCAAGGTGAAATTTCAAATTTATCTAGGCCCTCCTCTGGACACTGGTATTTCTCATTAAAAGACACAAGTGGACAAATAAGGTGTGCATTTTTCCGACTTAATCAGCGCAAGATACAATTTACTCCTGAAAATGGCATGTCTGTTGTAATCAGAGGTGCTGTTACTTTATACGAACAAAGAGGAGACTTTCAACTGATAGTTCAAGAAATGGAACCAGCTGGAATAGGTAATCTTCAACTTGCATTTGACCAGCTTAAAAATAAATTAAGAAGTGAAGGTTTATTNGATATAGAGAATAAAAAAAATATACCCATATCTCCAAAAACTATTGGTGTCATTTCTTCTTCCAATGGGGCAGTAATTCAAGACATTATCAAAGTTTTAAAATTAAGGTACCCTTTTGCTGACATACTTCTGTTTGACACTATTGTTCAGGGTGATCAAGCCCATATAAAAATTATTAAAGCACTTCAAGCTGCAGATAATTCTAAACGCTGTGATGTCCTAATATTAGCCAGGGGAGGTGGATCAATGGAGGACTTGTGGGCATTTAATGAGGAAGAACTTGTAAGAGCAATATTTAGTTGTTCAACACCTATAATTAGCTCTATAGGACATGAAACTGACACCACAATTGCAGACTTTGTTTCTGACTTGAGAGCACCAACCCCATCAGCTGCAGCTGTCAGTGCAACNCCAGATCGCCAAGTGATTATTTATCAATTATCTAAACTTATTAATCAATTAAAAGGCTTTATTGAGCAGTCAATTGAAAAGAAAAGACTGTCACTAAATCTTCTTCAACTAAGAATCATTGATCCAAGTCAACAATTACAAATAAATGCTCAAAAACTTGATGAGTATGAGTTACGTTTATTTAGAGTAATAAACTTATTAATTGAACAAAGNCAATCNAAGNTGAAGCAGCTGGTTATAGAACTTAATANTAACTCAAAAAATCTTATTAAAAATCATTTAGATGATTTGAGTAATAAAGCTAATCTTTTAAATCTTCTTTCACCACTTAATACTCTTTCAAGAGGCTATAGTATTTCGCATAATGAAAAGGGAGGAGTTATAGTATCAATCAAGAAAATTAACAAAGGNGATATTATTGTCTCTCAATTCAATGATGGAAAAGTTACTTCAAAAGTTACCAATAAAGAGGATAATTAGTTCTCATAAATCAAATCATTTAAAGAAAATTTAAATATGAAATCTAATGTCTCATTTCTTCGACGCTTAGGCTCAATTATGTATGATTTATTACTAGTTTTTTCTTTTGTGTTTTTTATCGCAGGGGTAGTAATTCTAATTAACAAAAAAGAACCTATTACTAATAGTTTATTTTTTTACTTCCTAACGCTTCCAGTAATTTTTGGATATTTTTCCTTCTCTTGGGTTAAAGGCAAGCAAACTCTTGGCATGAGGGCTTGGAAATTCGAAATTTCTCAATTTGATGGNGATAATATAACCTATAGACAGTCNCTAACNCGAATGATATTAGCTCTTATTTCTTTAACTGGGCTTGGATTTTTATTTCAGTTTTTTAATCANTANAAACTTCCAATTCATGATTATTATTCAAAAACATATCTTTCCTCACTTTATAAATAANCGATCATAGATTCTATGAATAACAATTCAAAAGGATTATTTGGATTTATTCTTAAATATAAAGTTTCACTGTTACTTNCAATNATTTTGTTTTTTTTAATAAAGCAAAATATTTTTGAAAATAATTTTCCTAATGTGATTTTAAAAAAACAAAGTGTTATTAAAGAGATAGAAAATAAAAATCTTAACCTCCAAAAAAATAATGCTTTACTTTTCAATCAAATCACTAACTATACAGAAGAAGATATGTCACTAATTGAGTCTAAAGCAAGATACAAGTATGGCTTAGTAAAGGAAGGGGAAGTTTTTTTTAAGGTAAATAAGATTATTAATAATGATAATTTAGTTGACTCTTCTAACTCTGCTCTATAATTAAGTTCATTGATTTCAAAGCTTGAGAAAAGGATCACATAGCTACGATGAATACTGATAATTGCTTCTTAATCATTCCAGCTAGCGGAATTGGTAAGCGTATGAATGAGATAATGCCAAAGCAATACCTAAAACTTGATAATGGTAAGTCAATCATTGACCAGTGTCTTAAGACCCTTCTATCTATTGATAGAATTACAGCCTGTGTTGTTGCTGTAGCTGCTGAAGATGACCAATTTAAATTATCACCTTATTTTAATCACCCAAAAATACTTTCTATTGTTACAGGAGGAAAAGAAAGGCATCTTTCGGTTTTTAATGCACTAAATTCATTAAGTAATATTGCAAATAATAATGATTGGATTTTAGTTCATGATGCAGTTCGACCATGTATTCTAAGCGAAGACATTGAAAACTTAATCGACCAAGTTTTTGATCATCCTATTGGTGGCATTCTAGCAACAAGAATTATTGACACAGTTAAACAAATTAGTTCTCAAAAAGAGCTATCAACGATTGATCGAAAAACACTTTACCATGCTCAAACGCCACAAATGTTTCGATTTGGTATTTTAAATGAGGCCTTAAAAAAATCTATTGAATTTGATAATATCATTACTGATGAATCTGAGGCTATTGAAAACTTAGGTCATTCAATAAAAATTGTTAAAGGATCTAAAAGCAATATTAAAATTACTCAAACAGATGATCTTAAATTAGCTAATTATTATTTAAAATAAATTATGGAAATAAAAACAGGTATTGGACAGGATTCACATGCATTTGAAAAAAAACCAGGAAAGCTATTAGTTCTTGCAGGTATTGAAGTCAATCATCCTTTTGGCCTCAAAGGAAATAGTGATGCAGATGTAATTTTTCATGCTATGACTAATGCTATTTCTAGTATCACTGGTAAAAATGTTTTAGGTTTTCAGGCTGATCAACTAGTTAAGCAAGGAGTAACTGATAGTCAAGCATATTTGCAAGTTGCTTTAGATGACCTCAGTGATTGGAAAATAAATCATATTGCCATAAGCATTGAGTGTTTGAATCCAAAAATATCTCCTTTGATTGAACTTATGAAGGAAAATATTTCTAAAATCTGTAATGTAACTTTATCAGATATTGGCATAACTGCAACTTCAGGGGAAGGATTAACTGCCTTTGGAAAAGGCAAAGGGATTCAAGCAATTACCATAATAACTGTAAATAAATCATGACTTTAATCAATAATCCTACTCGTTCAAAAATAAAGAAAATTCACTTTATCGGCATTGGGGGTTCTGGGATGAGTGGAATTGCTGAAGTGCTTGCTAATTTAGGTTATGAAATTTCTGGATCAGATATTCAGTCTAACCAAGCTACTGAGAAACTTGAAAAACTAGGTTGTAAAATTATTTATACTCAAAAAGCTGAAAATGTTTTGGGAAAGCAAGCTGTGGTTGTCTCTTCAGCAATTAATAAAAATAATCCCGAACTCCAAGAAGCCAGACACCAAAAATTATTAATCGTTCCAAGAGCAGAAATGTTAGCTGAAATTATGCGCTTTCGTTTTGGAATAGCGATATCAGGAACTCATGGAAAGACTACAACTACAAGTCTTATTGTGCAAATAATGACTGAAGCTAAACTTGATCCAACCTATATTATTGGTGGGATTATCAATGCAACAGGTATGAATGCTAAGTTAGGCAAAAGTGATTACTTGATTGCTGAAGCAGATGAGAGTGACGCATCCTTTCTTCATCTTCAACCAATGCTTAGTGTCATTACAAATATTGACGAAGATCACATGAGCACCTATAGTCACAATTATGATAATCTTACTGATGCCTTTATTAAATTTACATCAAATTTGCCGTTTTATGGCATATGCGTTGCTTGCATTGATGATAATGGGGTTAAAGATATCCTTAAAAAAATTCATCGGCCTGTTTTGAGCTATGGTTTTAGTGAAAATGCTGATGTTAAAGCATCTAATATTCAGCAAAATGAATTAAGAATGGCCTTTGATGTTAACTGCTCTAAATACGATAAAAAATTTCCAGTTATATTAAATTTAATTGGAAATCATAATATTCTAAATGCGCTCGCAGCTATAAGTGTTGCGATTGAGCTTGAAATCAAAATAGAAGACATTCAAAAGGCTTTATTGAACTTTAGTGGCGTTTCAAGAAGATTAGACTTTCATCAATATTTATCTATAAACGTTTATAAAGTCCCTCTCTTTGATGACTATGGTCACCATCCTAATGAGATTTCTGCAGTTGTTAGTTCACTTAGAAATACATATCCAGACAAAAGACTTTTAGTAATTTTTCAACCTCATAGGTATTCTCGTACTAGAGATTTATTTAATGATTTTGTAAGTTGCCTATCCAAAGTTGATGCATTAGTATTGTTGAATATTTATTCAGCAAATGAAGCCCCAATAAATACGGTTAGCTCATCTACTCTTGCTGACTCTATTAGAAGAAGAAGTTCAATTGATCCTATAGTTGTTAAAAATATTGACGAAATAATAGAAATACTACCCAATATAGCTTCTGAAGATGATGTCATACTTACTCTTGGTGCTGGTGATGTTCATAAAATACCACATCAATTAAAAGATCATTTTTCTAAATAAATATGATTAAATTTAATGAGCCAATGTCAAAACACTGCTCTTTAAGAACAGGGGGTCAGACAAGTCAATTCTTTGTTCCTCAAGATGAAGCAGCTTTATCTAATTTTTTAAAAAATAACAAAACACAACTTTTATTTGTTGGTCTTGGTAGCAATCTTTTAGTTAGGGANANGGGCTTTGATGGAACAACNATNCATACTAAAAATTTTAATAGCCTTGATATTTCAANAGATTTTATTGANTCTGGAGCNGGNACTTCACTAGCAAAGTTATCAAGATTTTCTCAAGCTAATTTGAAATATGGTGCTGAATTTTTAAGTGCTATTCCAGGAAGTGTTGGTGGTGCTCTCGCTATGAATGCTGGTGCTTTTGGCTCTGAAATTTGGCAATATGTTGTNTCTGTCAAAACTATTAATTTAACTGGAGATATTCAAGAAAGATTTCCAAGTNATTATAAAATTAATTACCGTTCAGTTATTCATCANTTCAGNGGTGAATTTTTTATTAGCGCTCGATTTAATTTTGATTTAAAACAACCCCAAGATAATGTTCGTGACCTTCTTCATAAACGAAACTCAACACAACCNATTGGATTAGCTAGTTGTGGAAGTGTCTTTAAAAATCCAAAGGATACTTATGCAGCNAAACTAATAGANTCTAGTGGTCTTAAAGGTTTTTGTATCGGTGGAGCTTGTGTTTCTGAAAAGCATGCAAATTATATTATTAATCAAAATAATGCGAGTGCNATGGATATTGAAAACCTAATTGCTCATATTCAAAATACAATTAAAGATAAGCACAATGTTGAACTTGAAACTGAAATTATAATCATATGATTGCTGTTTTAATGGGTGGCTATTCTGCAGAAAGAGACATATCTCTATTAAGTGGGAATGCTGTATATGAGTCTTTAGTTAAAAGTAATATTAAATGCTTTAAATTTGATCTTAAAAAAGATAATATTACTGATCTTTGGGGCGAAAAAATTGATAAAGCATTTATTGTATTGCATGGCAGAGGTGGTGAAGATGGATTCATTCAAAGTGAACTTAAAAAAAGAAATATTCCTTTTACTGGTTCTGATGAAAAAGCTTCTAACCTTTGCATGAATAAAGCAGCTACTAAAGAGATGTGGAATAAATATGATTTACCATTATCACCATCAATTGTTGCTAAAAAAGGTGATGAACTTAATCCAATTTACTTTTCGCTTCCATGGGCGATAAAGCCAACTTTAGAAGGATCAAGTATTGGTATTAGTAAAGTGAGTGATAAAAAAAATTTAGAACAAGCCCTGGAAAACGCATGGCAATATAATGATGAAGCTTTAATTGAGAAGTGGATTGAGGGAGATGAATACACTGTTTCAATCCTTAATAATAAAACTCTTCCTAGTATAAAAATTTCATCTGATCATGATATCTATGACTATCATTCCAAGTATTTTAGTGAAAAAACTGAATATCTATGTCCATCTGATCTTAGTAATGCACAAGAGAAAAAGATTCAGATGATTGCCCTGAAGGCCTTTAATGTTGTGGGAGCCTCTGGTTGGGGCAGAGTTGACTTTATTCTTGATAGTAAGAAGAATCCTTACCTATTAGAAATTAATACCGTTCCAGGCATGACATCTCATTCACTAGTTCCAATGGCTGCAAAAGCCTCTAACATTTCCTTTGAACAATTAATTTTAAAAATTCTTAATGGCTAAATTAAGAAGAAATTATTTAAAAAAACAAAGAAAACCAATTAAGGTTATTTTAGTTAAGATTCTGAAAGGTTTGTTTTTCTTAATTATTATTTTGTCGTTTGCAAGTTCGATATATTTAATAAATAATTCAAAATTATTTGAACCAAGTATTACTTGGGATATTAGAGGTGATTTTGAAGCTTTGACTAATCAAGATAATGAAATTAAAAACTCATCTATTATTAATAAATATTTTGTAGAAACTATAACCCATCAATATGATGACTTAATAAAGTCAGTCCTAGAAAATAAATATTTAATAGAACTTTCTCAAATCAATGAAAATGTTGAAAAACACCCATGGGTTTCCAAGGCTAATGCAGAGAGAATATTTTGGAATAAAATTAGAGTTACAGTTGAAAATCATGATATAGCAATGCAATGGGGGTCAGAAGGATTTATTTCTTCAAAAGGTATTTTATTTCAACCCAGATTTTTAATTTCTTCAGATGCTCCTATTGGGATTGTTTCAGA
>JGI26060J43896_10000088_pt1 | contig 28781 bp, 20 predicted proteins | sample MarorgKNORR_S2LV_6_FD_43896 | JGI IMG/M metagenome (IMG submission 43896) | reverse complement strand
TAGCCTAGGTAAGGTTCCTCGCGTATTATCGAATTAAACCACATGCTCCACCGCTTGTGCGGACCCCCGTCAATTCCTTTGAGTTTCACCGTTGCCGGCGTACTCCCCAGGTGGCTCACTTAACGCTTTAGCTTGGACGCTAACAGTATATCGCTAACATCGAGTGAGCATCGTTTACGGCGTGGACTACCAGGGTATCTAATCCTGTTCGCTACCCACGCTTTCGTGCCTCAGTGTCAGTTGTGGTCCAGTAAGCTGCCTTCGCTATTGGTGTTCCTTATGATATCTATGCATTTCACCGCTACATCATAAATTCCACTTACCTAAACCAAACTCAAGTTTATCAGTATCAATGGCAGTTCTACAGTTGAGCTGCAGGATTTCACCACTGACTTAATAAACCACCTACGCACTCTTTAAACCCAATAAATCCGGACAACGCTTGGACCCTCCGTATTACCGCGGCTGCTGGCACGGAGTTAGCCGGTCCTTATTCATATAGTACCGTCAGTTACTCTCGCAAGAGTATTTTCTTCCTATATAAAAGCAGTTTACAATCCGTAAGATCGTCATCCTGCACGCGGCATGGCTGGGTCAGGCTTTCGCCCATTGCCCAATATTCCTTACTGCTGCCTCCCGTAGGAGTCTGGTCCGTGTCTCAGTACCAGTGTGGGGGATCATCCTCTCAGACCCCCTACTGATCGAAGTCTTGGTGAGCCGTTACCTCACCAACAAACTAATCAGACGCATGCCCATCTTTAACCGATAAATCTTTAACAATTATATCATGAGATATTATATTGTACTATGGGGAATTAATTCGAGTTTCCTCGAGCTATGCCCCAGTTAAAGGTAGGTTGCATACGCGTTACTCACCCGTGCGCCGGTCGCCACTTACCGAAGTAAGTGCTGCCCCTCGACTTGCATGTATTAGGCCTGCCGCTAGCGTTCATCCTGAGCCAGGATCAAACTCTCCATAGTAATATAATCTTAAATGTGTTTAAACCTGGCTGCTATAAGAAAAAACATAAAGTTCCTTCAAGTGGTATGCTGTCATTACAATAGTTCAAAGAACGTTTTCAGTATAAAAAAAAAAGACTGAACAGAGGGAAAAAAATCCCTAATCAAATATGCTTCTTTCGAAGCGCTCGCAAAATTAGAAATAATTTGTATAATCACAAAGAAATTAAAATATATTTATCATATAAATTAATGATAAGAAATATGTCTTTAAATTAATTTACAAAGGGTATTTTCAGAATAAAAAAATAATATCATTATATATCTATTTTTTATTTCTAAAAATAGGTACTGTACTACATGGCTCACCATACATTAAGCTAGATACAATTGGTATTAATACTTTAGTTAATTCAAAATAAACGTATTCAAAATTAGGTATATCAGAACATCCCTTTAAAATAACTTTAGCATCTTTATAAATACTAAAATCATAATTTTTTATTTTATCATCATATAATTTTTTTTCCAAATTCGTTATTGAGCCAATACAATAATCTTTACAATTATTAGAAAGGTATGATGATAATAACATAAATGCCCATGAAGGAATAATTGTATCAATAGAACAATTAACAAAAACATATTTATCTCTGTAATTAGTCCATTCATAATTAGAAATTAATTCTCTAAAAATTTTTTCTCTTAAAATTCCATCTTTTAAAAACAAATTTATATCTAATTCTTCTCTAGGACCATTTGTATAAAACTGATTAATATCTAAAGTAATTAAAGAACTATTTTGAACTCTATTTACAATTTCATCCATTATTTTTTTTTTTAATAAAATAAAAATCTTTTATATAGAATGGTTCAAATTTAANCAAATTTTCAAGTTGATTATTTTCATATTTAATATTTGATATATCACCCATAAATTCTGAAGTTGGAAAAATATTATCTATAAAATAAAAACTATTATGCTTTGCTATTTTTTTAAACTTATAAGAACCATCTCCAAAAAAATAGAGTTTTTTATTTTCTAAGTTTTCTTTAAAAGAATTTTTATCTAATATCATAGCTCTATCAGCTTCTAATTCATTAAATGTTTTATCTATTAATTTAGTGTAAACCTCCATTCTCCTTGCATCAATCATAGGACAAAGAAAAAATTCATCAGTATCATTAATAATAGTAAGAGCATGTTTCGCAAGTATATCTAAAGTATTAACTGATATCAATGGCTTTTCTAAAGAATAGCACAAACCTTTAATTGTAGATACACCTATTCTTAAACCTGTATATGAACCAGGACCCTTAGAAACAGCAAAAGCATCAATTTCTGATAATTTAAGATTTGAATCTTTTAAAGACTTATCTATTAATGTAATTAATAGTTTAGAATGTGACTTTTTTATCTCAGTAAAATTAGAAGTTATTAACTTTGAACTTTTAAAAATAGATACTGAACATATAGAACTAGATGTATCAACACATAATATAATGCTCATACCTTAGATAGTTTTTTTAAAATCTTAATAACTGAATCATTTATATCTGAATATATTAATATTTCATCTGAAACATATACAAAAGCAATCATTAATGATTTATTAGAAATAATTTTTTTATTTTTCCTGTAAGATTCTTTGATTCGTCTTTTAAGTAAGTTTCTTTTAACAGCACTTTTAATTCTACTACTTGATACAGTTATTAAAACTCTACTAAAAGAATCATCTTTAATTTCTTGATTAAGAAATCTTATATCAAATGGACTTTCATTAAACTTTTTGCCATTATTAAATAGAGTATCTATAATTTTTTTTTCAGATATTCTTTCTTCTTTTGAGAAAGAAAAACGGCCTTTTTGTGACCTTTGATTCATACTAGAAAATTAATTTGAATATTATTATTTATGAGTTTTTTCGTCAGAAACAGTTAATTTTTTTCTTCCCTTTGCTCTTCTTCTAGCAATAACATCTTTTCCATTTGCAGATTCCATTCTTTTTCTAAATCCATGCTTATTAGCTCTTTTTCTTTTTGAAGGTTGAAACGTTCTTTTCATTATAAAAATATTTTAGTCTATAGCGGTAAAGATAAGTACCTTTTTAACATATAAAAATAATATTACAGCAATGATTTTTTTATAATATTTATATCTTCTTTATTTAGCCTTGGGCCTATCTTAGAAACTACTTTAGAAGATAAGGCTGAAGCTAACTTACCAGAGTTTTCTAAAGACATTCCATTATTTATTCCATAAAGAAAAGATCCAGAGAAAGCATCACCAGCTCCCACTGTATCAATTGCTTTAGTCATTATTGAATTTATAATTATTTTTCTTTTTTTATTTACAATAATTGACCCTTTATCCCCTCGAGTTATAACAACTAGTTTAGAAAATTTTAAAAGAAATTCTGAAGCTTCACTTAATGAGTTTTTTTCAGAAAAAGTTAAAGCTTCTTCTTCATTACAAAATAAAAGGTCAATATCAGCTTTTAAGATTGATTCAAAACCACTTTTAAAATATTTAACCATACTTAAATCAGAAAAAGTTAATGCAACTTTAATATTATTTTTCTTACAAAATAAGATTGAATTTTCAATAGCCTGCATAGCTAATTCTGATGTAACAAGATAACCCTCAATGTATAAAAACTTTGAATTTTTTAAATCCTCAAAATTTATATTTTTTATAGAATAATTTGAAGAAATAGATAAACAGGTATTCATTGTTCTCTCAGCATCAGGAGTTGTTAATACAAGACATGATCCTGTCATACCATTTGAAATAGTATATTTTTTTCCTCCTGTTTTAACATTATTATTTTTTAAGTCATCAATAAAAATATTTCCAAATTCATCATCTGAAACTAAAAAAGATGAATATCCATTACCACCAAGCTGAGAAAGTGCAAATATAGAATTCGTTACAGAGCCACCCGATTGAATATAAGGTTTAGTATTTTTTATTTTATCTATTAAAGATTTTTGTTTTACTTCATCTACTAAAGTCATTAGTCCTTTTTCAATATTATTTTTTTTTAAAAAAGATTCACTAACTAGACAAATACAATCAACAAGTGCATTTCCAATTCCAAAAACATCATATTTTTTCATGTTATTCTATTGTATTTATTACCCTTTCAGGATAGTCTGAAATAATACCATCCACATTTAATTTTAAAACTTGAGTAATATCATTATAAGAGTTTACAGTCCAAGGTATAATTTTAATTTTTTTTGATTTCATATATTTAATATCTAGAATATTTAATTTCCTAAAATTTGGACTGAATATATAAGGAACAAAACCTAAATCATTTAGATTTTTTTTTGGATTATAATTATTATCAACTAATACCGACAACTTGATTTTAGGATACTTTTTATTGAAATATTTTAAAACTCTAAAATCAAAACTTTGAATATTAAATCTTTCAATTGGTAACAACTTGATTATCTCTGAATAAACTAAATCTGAAAACTTTTCAAAGTGAGGATGAAATATATCATCACCTTCTTTATGTGATTTTATTTCAATATTATAATTGGGTGTTCTTAAATCATTTTTTTCAACATATTTTTCAACTTCATAAATAACTTCTTTTAATAATGGTTTATTTGCAAATATTTTTTCTTGCAATAAAAAGTTTGGATTTTTCAGACTCCCACAATCATATTTTTTAATTTGATCATAATTAATTTTATAAATGTTTAATTTATTAAAATCATCAGATATTTTTAAACCTAAAGAGTCCAAACAAATAATACTTGAAATCCAAGGTTCATGCGATACAACTACTTTAAAATCTCTGCTTATAACAACATCTAACTCTATAGTAGTAACCCCTATGTCTATTGATTTTATAAAACCTTGAATAGAATTTTCAGGCATTAAGCCACGAACACCTCTATGACCCTGAATATCAAATTGATTATCTTTTCCACACGAGAAAAGTATAATTAAAATAAAATAAAATTTACTTCCTGTTTTCAAGAAAAGATAAAATGGTAATTAATAAAAAAATACAAGAAACTAAAATCAAAGAATTACTAATTGAGTTTTCAAAAAGTAATTTATGAGTTTGAACTCCTAATACACCACCTATAATTGGACCAATAATAGGAATCCATGAATAATTCCAATTTGAATCACCTTTCCCTGAAATAGGTAAGATAAAATGAGCAAACCGAGGAATAAAATCTCTAACAGGATTAATAGCATATCCAGTAGTTCCACCAAGTGAAATTCCAATTGCACAAACTAAACCACCAACTATTAAGGGGTTTAAACCATTTGCAAATTCATTAATACCTATAAATTTTAATCCGAATAATAGTGTAAACGTTCCTATAATCTCACTTAACAAATTTGAATATTTTGAATTAATAGAAGGTCCAGTAGCAAAAACTCCCAATTTTACTAATTTATCCTCTGTTCTTGACCAATGCGGCAAATAATGAAAATAAATAATTATACAAGCAATAAATGCTCCTATAGATTGACCAATTATATAACTAATAGCATTATTTATTTCAATTTCTCCAGATGAAAGAAGACCTAATGTTACTGCAGGATTTATGTGAGCCCCACTAAATTTACCACTTGCATATACTCCTAGCGTAACCGCAAGACCCCATCCTAAGGTTCCAACTATCCAACTATTACTACTTTTGTTNGAAAAACTCCCAGTTAAAGAAGTACCTGCATTTACACCACAACCAAATAAAATCAATACAAATGTTCCAATTGCTTCTGATAATAATTCATTCATATTTTAATTTTTTATAAATTAATATTGTAAATGTATAAAATTTTTAAGCTTTAGTAATTGAAAAAAATATTTCCACTTATTTTATGTTTTTTTATAGCTTGCAAACCAATTGAGCCTATAAAATTTCAAGAAATCAAAAATGTTAAAATAGATAATTTAAAAAATAATGAACTTAAAATTTCTGCTGATATAATTTTATTAAACCCTAATAATATAAAAATTACTATTTCAGAAGTTAATATTGGAATATATGCTGATAATATTTTACTTGTAAAAATCAATGATGATAAAAGTAGAGAGTTATCAAATTTAATTGAATCAACTTTAAATATTTCAGGAGATGTTAATGTTAAAAATTTAGAAGAGTTTATTAATAAAAAGGGACTTAGCCTTATAATTGGAAATGAAAAAATAAATTTAGAATTTAAAGGGGATTTAGTAGCAAAAGCATATGGTTTTAAAGAAATTATTGATATAAATTATTCTATAGGAAATGTAAAAGACCTAATTAAATAAAATTAGTTATCTTTTTTAAATATTTATTTAACTCCGCTTTTTCAGAATTAAATTCTTTTTCAGAAATATTTTTTAGCTTTTTATATGGATCTTTAATTATACTTATAAGTTTTGGAATTCTTTTTGTATCAAAATATACTCTAGAGGTTCTCTGAGTAAAAAAATCTATTAAATTATGACACATCTCATTTTTATAACAATATTCTAACTCTGCAATAAGAATTGAATTTTTAATATTTTTTGATTTTATAGATTTAGAAATTCTAATAATTTCATAAGTATTCTCTCCGTACATATCATATAATAAAAAAATTTCATTCTTAGAAAAAATATTATTTTCTAAAAAATAATCGATTAATTTTTGCTTAGTTTTTTTTAAATCATTTGATTGATATAAAAATGAATTTTTTGTATCTATTCTTTTTGAAATCATAAAATTTATTTTTTTTATTACAGCATTAATAACTCTTGATGCCATTTTTCTATACCCTGTTAACTTACCACCAGCAATAGTTATAAGTCCATTCTCAGAAATATAAATTTCATCTTTTCTAGAGATTTCGGTTACTTTTTTTCCTTTTTCTATAATAAGTGGTCTTATACCTGCCCAACTTGAAACAACATCGTCAATTTTTAATTCAACTGAAAACATATTATTAATTGAATTTATTAAATACATAACTTCTGACTTTAAAATATTAATGTCATTTTTATCTTTTATATATTCTGTATCAGTAGTTCCAATATATATAGATGAATCTCTTGGAATAGCAAAAATCATACGTTCATCTATAGCATCAAAATAGATTGATTGTTTTAATGGCAATTTATCATATGGTATTACAATATGAATACCTTTTGAAAGGCAAAGTTTTTTCTTTTTATTATTTAAAATTTCATCAACCCAAGGCCCTGATGCATTTACAACAACCGAACCATTGATTGAAATCTCTTGTCTATTTAAAATATCCTCACATTCTAAACCAACAATTTTTTTATCCTTTAAAATAAAATTTAAAAACTTAACATAATTAATAGGATAAGCTCCCATCATTGATGCTTTTTTTAAAAGCTCTATTGTTAATCTAGAATCATCAGTTCTATATTCTGAATATATTGCTCCTCCTATTAATCCATCTTTTTTAAGTAAAGGTTCTTTATTCTTTACTGTGTTTTTTTTTAAAATTTCTTTTCTATCATTTTTTTTTACATTTGCTAAATAATCATATACTGAAAGAGCCAATATTGTTGATATTCTGCCTAATTTTCCATCTTTTTTAATTGGCAATAGCATTTTTTCTGACTTAACAAGGTGAGGTGCTATTTTATGTAATACTCCTCTTTCATTTCCTGTTTCATGAACCAATTTAAATTTTAATTGTTCTAAATATCTTAAACCACCATGAATTAATTTTGTAGACTTACTGCTTGTTCCGGAAGCAAAATCATTCATTTCAATTAAACAAACTTTTAAACCTTGAGATACTCCATCTAAACAAACTCCAGCGCCAGTTATCCCTCCACCTATTACTATCAAATCAAAATGATTAGAAGATAATTCTGTTATTAACCTGGCTCTACTTTCTGAAGAAAATAAATTTATTTTTCTATCCAATTCATTGACCTTTTTACAGCACTATTCCATCCTTTNTATAAAGATTTTCTTTTATCATCATCAATAGATGGATCAAATATTTTATTAATTTTTTGATTTGACAAAATAGTATTTTTATCCCATAACGATGAATAAATACCAGCTAAATAACCAGCACCCATAGCTGTAGATTCTATTATTTCAGGTCTCAATACCTTACAATTTAATATATCTGATTGAAATTGCATAAGATAATTATTATTGCATGCCCCTCCATCTACTTTAAGTTCTTTAAGCTTTAGTTTTGAATCTTTTTCCATAACATTTATTATGTCTTTAGTTTGATAAGCTAAAGATTCTAAAGTTGCCTTAATTATATGATTTTTTCCTGTATCTCTGGTTAGTCCAAAAATTGCACCTCTAGAATACATATCCCAATATGGTGCTCCAAGCCCTGCAAATGCAGGAACAACATAAATATTTTTAAGTTCAGAAATAGAATTAGCAATCTTTTCAGTATCAGAAGCATTTTTAATTAAACCTAATGAATCTCTAAGCCATTGGATTGCAGCTCCTGCAATGAAAACACTACCTTCTAAAGCATAGTTAATAGATTCTGTAGTTGAACAAGCAATTGTGGTCAACAATCCATTCTCAGATAAATTCATTTTTTTTCCTGTATTCATTAAAAGAAAACATCCAGTGCCATACGTATTTTTTACCATACCATCTTCAAAGCATGCTTGACCAAATAAAGCAGATTGTTGATCTCCAGCAACTCCATGAATAGGTATTTTAATTCCTTCAAAATTGAATGAGCCAAAATTAGCTGAAGAAGGTAAAACCTTTGGTAAAATAGATCTAGGTATATTAAGGTAATTCAATATTTTATCATCCCAATCAAGAGACTTAATATTAAAGATCATTGTTCGAGATGCATTTGTATAATCCGTAACATGACTATCAAATGAAGTTAAATTATAAATTAACCATGAATCAATTGTTCCAGCAATCACTTTATTATTATCTATTTTTGCCTGAACCCCATCTACATTATCTATAATCCATTTAATTTTAGTAGCAGAAAAATATGAATCAACTACAAGTCCAGTATTACTTTTAATATAACCTTCTAATCCATCATCTTTAATTTTCTCACAAATTTCTGTTGTTCTTTTATCCTGCCAAACTATAGCATTATATAATGGTTTTCCTGAATCCCTATCCCATAAGACAGTTGTTTCTCTTTGATTTGTTATACCAATACTTATAATATCTTTAGGATCAATGTTATTGATTTTAAGCAAATCTTTAAAAACTTGAAGTTGAGAATTTAAAATTTCAATTGGATCATGTTCTACCCAACCTTGATTAGGAAAAATTTGTGTAAACTCCTTTTGCCTTATATCTAATAACTTCCCAGATTGATTAATTAAAATAGCTCTAGAGCTAGTAGTTCCTTGGTCAAGAGCAATAATATATTTCATAATTTATTTAATAGTAAGTTCAGGGTTTATTAATAAAATATCATCGAGAATAAATTTACCAACTTTTTCTCCTTGCTCAACTCCATATGTTATAGCAGGCATATAGTGTATTCCTCCATATATTCTACTTATTGCAGCTTCATCTGATGCGTCAATAAAAGAACTAAAATTTCTAGATGGAAGACCATATAAATTTTCTGTGGTATCTAAAAATTCAAAATTTTTACCAATAAGGGAAGTAAGAATAGTAGCAGAAGTTCTTGAAATAACTGAATGTCCAGAAGTATACTCTGGAAATGGAGGTGTTTGTAAAAAAGGGATCCAGTCACTATCAAAATATTGATTTATTAATGTTTCAGGTCTAACTAGAATACTTCTCCATTTTTCATCCCAACATACAATGAATGAATCAAAAAGACCTATTGAAACCATTGCATATGTTTTGATTGTTTCTATTATATCTAAATTTGCTTTTTGAGTAACAATAGAAGTTATTCCAATCCAATGACCACCTGGAGTAATTTTTTTAGTTGCAAACATTGCATGACCTTTATGATGAGAAACATATGGGTTACAATCCCAAAAACTAGCTATTTCTTTTTGTTCATCAGTTAAATTATTACCAATATCATATACTTCCATTAAATCTTCATAAAATTCAGTACCTGGATTAATACTAAATTCAGGAGGTGATTTAATTACAAACTGATTTGAAGAATCAATAACCAATGTTCTTATTTTACTCCAATGTGGCTCAATACCTTCCATATAATCAGGTGGAGTTGGCTTCCAGAAAACATCATCTCGAAGAATCGTATATTTAGGAAATGATCTAGTTTGCTTATAATTATCTTTATCATACCATTCCATAATATGTCTTGCGACCTTATCACCATAAGCTAATGATCTTTCATAGATATCATTAGGTATACCATTTTTTCTTATTTCTTTATATAAATTATTCTGAAAATCATTTATTTTATTCTCAGAAAAAATTAAATCTCTTCCAACAGTTAAAAATGCATGTATACTTGCTAATGGAAATGAATACTCAAGATTAAAATCGGGTTTAGGAATATTATTTAACCCATTAATTTGCCCAGCAAAACTAATATATGAAGGATTATCATTTATTATTACTTCGTAAGCTGCTATACTTGGATAAACATAAATTCTTGAAGCGACTGGAGGAGAAAATATATCATAAACAATAATATCTGTTAACTTTTGCATTGAATCATGAAAAAGTTTAGGATCCTGATAAAATTCAATATTCTTTTTGTATTTATCATAGGTGGAACATGATACTAATCCAAAAAGAATAAATAATATAAATATTTTATTTTTTAATTTGATAATGATATAAAACTTAATTTTTCACTATTTTTTGCTATTATAAAATTAGTTCTATTTTCATCTAATGTCAAAATTTTAACTACATCTCCTCTTATCTTAAGACCACTTTCTAATTGATCTACATAATTAAAACCTCCAGTACCATTACCTTCAAGTAAAATCCCATAATTTGAATCAAAAGATCCAAAGTATGGAGATACTGATGACATATTTCCTAGTAATAATAAATCTAAATTATTATCAGAATTATAATCAAGAGTCTGAATATCTCTGATAACAGATGATTGAGTAATTAAAGGAAGATCTTTTACTGAAAAAGATCCATCCCTATTATTTAAAAAAATTATAGATTTAAATTCATTAACAAATAAGTGGTTTAAGCTAGACATAATATCATTTGAAAAAATATCATTTATTGTTTTACCAGAAAAGTCATCATAATATAAAAATTCTCTTTTAAGATAATTTAGTTGTTTAGTAAGATCGTCTTTATTTGATAATGGGTATTCCATTTTATCTTTTGAATAAGTTATTATATGTTCTAATCTAGAATTATTATCAATATCTCCATAGTACATTTTTACCAAATCAAGTTTTGAAGGCTTTAATTTTGAGTTCATTCCTATATTTCCAGCAATCAGATCCATAAAACCATCATTATTTAAATCTGCAGATTCCAAAGAAAACCACCACCCATAAAGATTATTCCCAATAAAATTTACATTTTGTTTTAAATTACCATTTCCATTATTTTCAAAAATTTTAATATTATTCCAATCACCACACACTATTAAATCTTTAAAATTATCATTATTAATATCTACCCATAACGCATCATTTATCATACCTAATTCACGAAAAGTATTATTTTTATCTAATTCAAATTTACCATTTTCAATATTTTTTAAAATAAAACTTTCTGGAGATATTCCATATTGACCAGGAATAGCCCTACCTCCAACAAATAAATCTTGATCACCATCATTATCATAATCATAATTACTTACAACTGAACCATTTTGAAAAACCTCAGGTAATGAATTGCTTTTTATAAATTTACCTTCATCAAGAATATACAATCTATCTTTAATACTATTAAATTTTAAAGGGAATTCATTTCCAGCGCTAACTACATATAAATCTTGATCACCATCATTATCTGCATCAAAAAAAACAGCATCAACATCTTCAGAAATAGAATCATTTTCAATATCTAATTGTTTAGAATATATAAAACCCCCTGCTTTATTACCCAAATAAATTTTTGATTTTTGAAAAGATGATGATCCAACGAATAAGTCAGATATGCCATCATCATTAATATCTGCAACTGATAGTGCAGGACCTTCTTTTGAAAGCATATATGGTATTAAACCTTCTCGATTAAAATCATTAAAAGAATTTTCTCTATGAACATAATCAATTTTGACATTATCTGAAATATCATTAAAAATATAACTTCTATTCTTATTAATTTGAATATCATTTTTTACAGCATTCTTTTCAAATAAACTAATTGTCTGATTAGAAGCTATAGAATATAAATTTTGAAACTTTCCAGATGGCCATATTATACTTAATGAATCAATATTTTTATTATTTGCTAAGCCAAAAATAAGATTAGAAGATTTTGAAGACATAAATCCTTTATTTATAAAGTTCTCCTTAAATAATATTTTATCTTTTAACCAAATAGTAATTTTTGAACCAATACCTTGATTATTACCAATATTACCTTGAAAATTAATTTTTAGATAATTTTTATTAATTGATTTTTCAAGAGTCATATTTTTATATATATGAGCTTCATCATTTAAATTATTTACTATTAAATCATTATCACCATCATTATCTAAATCAGCATAAGTTGCTCCATTAGAATAACCTTTATAATCTAAACCCCAATCTTTTGAGACATTTTTAAATGATAAGTTTGAATTATTTTTATATGCATAATTTGCAACCTTTCCATCCGGCATTTCATTAGTAAGTTCTGAATTTTTTAAATTAGGATTTTGCACTAAACCACCCTTCAGGTTTTCATTTGATAAGAAATTTATATAATCCATATCATTTGGTCTTTTAACTATTCCATTTGTTATNAAAATATCATTATTACCATCAAGATCAAAGTCTTCTATTAATGTTGACCAGCTCCAATCTGTTGCATGAATATTTAATAATTGAGCTACTTCGGAAAAAGTATTATTTCGATTATTTAATTGTAATGTATTTCTTGAGAATTGTTTATTAAATCCATAGTTTAATTTTAATTTAAATATTTCATAAGAATCTTCTCCTACAGAATTTTTAAGTACTTTTTCATCCTCTGGTAGCATATCTAAAACAAAAATATCTGGGAATAAATCATTATTTATATCAGAAATATCATTTCCCATTGAAAATCTTGAAGTATGGTTAATATACTCTTCTAAACTTTCAATAAAAGTTCCATCACAATTATTTATATATAAATAATCATTTTCTCTAAAATCATTTGATATATAAATATCATCACAACCATCTTTATTAATATCACTTATTGATATTCCTAACCCATAACCAATATTACTACCTAAAATCCCAGACTCTTCTGACACATCAACAAAATAAGGTTGACCATTTTTAATATCATTTCTATATAATTTATCCCCAGACTTATCATCTCTTTCAAATCTCAATTTGTAATTACCATAACTTCTTTCAGTATGTACTGAATGATTCAATAGATACATATCTAGATCATCATCATTATCATAATCAAAAAAAGCAGCATGAGTAGAAAACCCTTCAAAATCAAGACCAAAATCAGAAGCTTTTTCAGAAAATGTAAGGTCGCCATTATTAATAAATAATTCATTTTTACCAACTATATTTTTATATCGACCTAATCTGGTTTGATAAATATCTAAGTATCCATCATTATTTATATCTATAAAATTAACTCCAGTCTTCCACTCTCCATTTGATTCGACACCTGCACTAAGCGATATATCTTTAAACTGAAAGTCTCCTTTATTAAGATAAAGTTTGTTTTTATTTTGATTTGATGAAAAATATATATCAACCAAACCATCATTATTTATATCACCTACCGCAACTCCTCCTCCATTATAATAATATAGATATTCAATAATATTAAATCTCTCGTTTTCTTGAAGTTGATTTTTAAAAGTAATATTTGTATTTTCAGAGTCTAATTTTACAAAAAGAGTTTCTTTCTTTTGACAACAAAATAAAAATAAAAAAAGTAGACAATAGAGTATTCTTTTATTCATTTCAATATATGAATGATTGTAATTTATCATTATTGTTTAACACAAATAAAATATTTTTAGATTGAATTTTTAAAGTCAAAAGATCTCTAGTCTGACCATTAAATTTTATACCAGATAAATTATTATTTATTTTTTTAAAATTTTTGTTATTGCCAAGTAATAATAGTCCATATTGAGCATCATATCTGCCAATTTCAGGTTTAACATTATATAAATTACCACCTAATAAAATATCTTTAAACCCATCATAATCATAATCATTAACATGAATTGCACTAGTTGTAGAAAACTGCGCTTCTATAGGTATACTTAACTTTTTAAAAAATGACGAATCATTTATATAAACTGCGGTTTCAAGATCATAAATAAAATTCTTAATACTTGTACTTATTTTTTTTGGAGAAAATATATCATTGGCTGTTTGATTTTTATAACTATTATATTTTAAGTATCTTTTTTTTAAGCTAGGCATTTGCATAACTAAATCATGTTTAAGAGACATTGTATAAGCACTATCTCCATTATATTGAAATATCACTTGCTCTATACTATTATTATTATCAAAATCATTTATATACATAGTAATAGGTTTTTCTTTAGTTGCATGAAAACGAGAATTAAGACCATGATTTCCAATAATTAAATCATCATATCCATCTTGATTTAAATCTTCAATAAGTAATGAATTCCACCAACCATTAGTCTTATCAAAAACTTTAATATTAGATTTTTTTAATAATCCAGAATGATTTTCAAATAATGTAATTGGCATCCAATGGCCTACTATAACTAAATCTTTATCTCCATCTCTATCAAAATCTATCCATCCACCATCAGTAATCATCCCTATTTTATTCAAATCAGGAGCAATAGAATCTGTAATATTTTTAAATATTCCACTTCCATTATTTTCTAAAATATATCCATTTGCAGGGAGACCATATTTTTGAGGAATTAATCTGGTTCCAATAAATAGATCTTCATCTCCATCGTTATCAAAATCAATATTTTTTACAACAGATGAACTTTCAAAAGTACCAGCAGGTAATATTTGATTTGACTTTACAAAAGAATAATTTTTATTATTAAAATATAATCTATCACGTAACTCTGGAGAATAAACAGAAGACTCATTTCCACCACTTGTAACATAAATATCAATATACCCATCATTATTAGCATCAAATAAAATACAATCTGTATCCTCAGATTCTTTATCATCTTCAAATATTTTTAAATTTAATTTCTTAAAAGAATTTTCTTTTTGTAAAAAAATAGAACTAGGCATTCCTTTTGCACCTCCAATAAAAACATCCTGATTACCATCACCATCAATATCTGCATTACACATACAAGAACCTTCTGTTGAACTCATATGAAATAATAATCTATCTTTATCAAAATCAACAAAATTATTTTCTTCATGAATAAAATCTATAATTGGAGTTTCACTTTCAGTAAATAAAGGTGAGCTAATAACCTTATTAAGTTTATAACTAGATTTTTCTATCTCATATGAAATTTTTTTATTTAATGGGACATTAACCTTTTTTGAAATAGACCCATCATACCAATGAATTAAAATTGAATCAATTTTTTCAGATTTACCAATACCAAGAATTAAATTATTATCAACTGTTGATTGGAATCCTCTTATTGGCATTTGTTCCATATAAATTGATTTATTATCTAAATAAGCAATTACTTTAGTACCGACTGCATTTAAATTTTTATCTGATCCCTTTAACTTAATTTTAATGAAATTATTTTCAGGGAACTTAATCTCTGATTTATTTTCATAAATAAAAGCATCCATATTAACATTGTTTACAACAAGATCATAATCACCATCATTATCAAGATCACCATAAGCTGAACCATTTGAAAAACTTCTTTTATCAAGCCCCAATTCTTTTGATTTATTTGTGAATTCTAAATTCTCATTATTCACAAAAGCATAATTAGATATTGGCACACTTGGAATTAATGAAATTAGCTTTTCATAATTTACTTTGCCCGGAGAAATAATTTGTTGAACTACTTCATCTTGAGTAACATACTGTAAAAAATCTTGATCAGTTAAATCTTGATAAATTCCATTTGCTACAAAAATATCCTTATTCCCATCATTTTGAAAATCAAACATTAATGCTCCCCAGCTCCAATCTGTTGCCTCAACTCCCATTAGTCTAGCTACTTCACTAAAAGTTTTATTTCCATTATTTAATTGCAAAGTATTTCTAGTAAACTGAAGGCCATAACCATTTTTTATGCTGAACTGTTGTCTATCCCAACTATCAAAAGTAGTAACTGTTTTTATTCTTTCATCAGGTTCAGGAAGCATATCAGTTACAAAAATATCTGCAAACCCATCATTATTTATATCTGCTAAATCAGCACCCATAGAAGCTGCACTTGTACTTCTTATCCTATTTTCCAAATCCTCATAAAAACCTCCATTTTTATTATTTATATATAAATAATCTCTTTCAAAAAAATCATTAGAAACATAAATATCCATCCAGTCATCATTATTAACATCTCCCACAGTTACTCCTAATCCAAAACCTACAATACTTCCATATATACCAGAAGATTCACTAACATCCTCAAAAACACCATTCTCATTTTTAAATAATTTATCTCCCCCTACTGAATCTCTAACTGGTCTTTGATTTTCACCAATATTTGTAATTCTAAACCCTCCTTTGTAGGAATTATTTAATAAATAACAATCTAAATCACCATCTCTATCATAATCAAAAAAAGCAGCATGAGTAGAATAACCTTTATCATCAAGACCATATTCTTTAGCTTTTTCAGTAAATGTTAAATCTCCATTATTAATAAATAATTCATTTTGTTTATTATCTCCTTTTATATCTCCAGAATTTGAAACATAAATATCAATATAACCATCGCCATTTATATCAATCATACTTACTCCTGTGCTCCAAGATCTACTCCCTCCTACTTTTGAAATACTTGTAATATTTTCAAATTGAAAATTTCCTTTGTTCAAATAAAGTTCATTCTGATTTAAATTAGATGTGAAATAGATATCTAATAATCCATCATTATTGATATCACCTAGGCCAACTCCTCCTCCATTATAATAATTTCGATATGTAAAAATATTAAAATCCTCTTTATATTTAAGATCATTTCTAAATGTGATGTTTGTTTTATTTTTGGATAACTCAATAAATAAACTATCTTTTTTATAAATACATGAAAAACCTAAAAATAAAACTGAAAAAATAATGAAATACTTTCTCATTCAGTTATTGTTTTTTCAACTAATATATCAGTAAATCTTACCCTTACTTTACTATCATCAACAATAGTAATTGCAATTCTTCTATTACCATTTACAGTAGCATATAATATCTTATCATTTTTAGGATTTTTTATGGTAATAAAATTAGATCCATACCAGTCTTCCATAATTTGTTTTACATCTTCAATTAAAAAATCAGAAAATAAATTTTTATTCCATGGTGCCCATCCAATATATGAAAATGTAGAATTTACTTCATATATACTATCGTTATTAAAAACCGGATAGAAAAGCATTTCGATTTTTCCATCATTTGATTCAGATTGTAAAATAAATCTAACAGAATTATTGGAAGAACCTTGAGTAATAATTTCTTTTTTATTGAGATCCCAGCAATGAGCATAGAATTCTTTTGATGTCATTTTGAATTTAACACCAAGAAATAACGAATCATAAATTACACCTGACTCAAGCTCACTTTTTTCACGTAATAAATATGGATTTGTCTCACAAGAATATAAGATGATAGAAAAGGGAATGATAAAAAGTAATTTAAAAATAAATCTCATTTTTTAAATGCTTTAATTTTAGAATTATTCAATGCAAAAATATAATTATCTTGATTTTTTACTCTAATTTTTGTAATATCTCTCACTTCTCCTTTAATAAAAAGACCAGACTCAATAGAATTAACGCTCGTAAAACTACCATTTCCATCTCCATACAACATCAATGAAAAACTAGCATTATTACTTCCATACTCAGGCTTTATCTTTAATGAGTTTCCACCAATTATTAAATCCAAATTTTGATCATTATTAAAATCATCCAAGTATAATGAAAATATGGAGGAAATCTGTGCCTCAAATGGAAGCTCTTTAACATCGAATGATTCTCCATCATTATTAATTAAAATTGTACTACTTAAATTATAAACATACTTTATTTCAGAAGAATTGATTATATCTTGATCAAACATCTCTAATAATTTTTTATTTTTATAGGACTCATATTTTAAAAATCTCTTTTTTAAATTTGGAATCTGCATCCAAAGATCTTTTAATTGGACTATAGGATAAAGATCATTACCATAATACATACCAATTATTTGTTCTGTCCTTCCATTATTATCAAAATCATTTACTAAAAGAGTTAAAGGTTTGCTTTTAGATGCTTTAAATGATGAGTTTAATCCATAATTTCCTAAAATAATATCATTAAATGAATCATTGTTAATATCAGCTACCTTTATAACATTATATAAACCATTTGTTTTATCTAGTCCAATAATTTCTGAAATATCAATAAATTTCCTATCCTCATACTTATAAACTTTTACAGGCATCCACTCACCTACAACTATTAGCTCCTTTTTATTGTCATTATCTAAATCTACAAATTCACTATCGGTAACCATTCCTAAAGAATTTATTCCTGGTGCTATGTTATTAGTAATATCTTTAAATATTCCTTTGCCATCATTTTCAAGAATATAACTTTTTGTTGAAGAACCATAGGAACCAATATTTAAACGTGTACCTACAAATAAATCTTTATCTCCATCTAAATCAAAATCATTACTAGATACTGTAGAAGTACTCTCAAATTTTTTCATTGTCAAAAGTGAGTTATTTGATTTATAAAAACTTCTTCCATTTGCATTAAAATATATTCTATCCATCAATTCTGGAGAATAAATAGAATATTCACTTCCACCACTAACAACATATAAATCAACTAACCCATCTCCATTAAAATCATCAGCTAAACAATCAACATCTTCAGAGTTTTTATCACTTTTAAAAACTGTATTATACTTAAAAAAACTACCATCATCATTTTGATAATAAATAGCTGAAGATTGCCCTTTAGCTCCACCTATAAAAATATCTTGATTTCCATCGGAATTAAAATCATAAGAACAAAAACATGGTCCTTCATTAGAATTCATCTTATACAGTAATCTCTCTCTATCAAAATCAACAAACTCATTTTCAATATGTTCAAAATTTAAATCTATATTAGATTTATTTAAAATTGATTTTATACTATCATTATGAGTTTTAGATACTGAATTCTCAGTAGGTTCATTAATAACATAGTGTCTATTAGAAGTTAGTTTTTTTAAAACTATTTCTTTTTGATAAGGCCATATAATTTTAACACTATCAATAAAATTCTTAGAATCTAAACCAAAAAATAATCGATAATCCACTGAGGATTGGAATCCTCTCATCGGAGATAATTCCTGATACATTATAGATGAATTAGTATAAACAAATACTTTAGTACCTATACCAAATTTATTTTTAGACTGTGAATTAAATGAAAAAGAAATATAATTTTTATTAGAATTATTTTCATATACTAATGATTTCATATTAACATTATTAATCACTAAATCTAAATCTCCATCATTATCTAAATCTCCATAGGCAGAACCATTAGAATAAGTTGGCATTCCTAAACCAAACTTTTTTGTTGAATTTATAAAAGATAAATTTCCTTTATTTTCAAATGCATAATTAGGTAATGCTTCTGAAGGGATCATATCAATCAATTTTTTAATTGGTTCCTTTTCAGATTTAATCATATTAGAAATCACTGAAGGATTAGCTAAAAAATTAACATAATCTTGGTCTAATAAATCTTTATAAATTCCATTAGCAACAAAAATGTCTTTTAACCCGTCATTATTCATATCAAAAATAAGAGCACCCCAGCTCCAATCAGTAGCATCAAGTCCTGATATTCTAGAAATATCAGAAAATGAACCATTTCTATTATTTAACTGGAGAACATTTCTATTAAACTGATGATAATAACCCTGATCAAGAGATAACTGATATTTATCCCAACTATCAAAAACAGCTTTTGAAACACGTCTATCATGTCTTTTTGGTAACATCTCAGTAACAAAAATTTCTGAATATCCATCGTTGTTTATATCGGCCATATCTGCACCCATAGAACCCATGGAAATTTCATTCATATAATCTTCTAGTGATTCATTAAATGAACCATCTTTATTATTTATATATAAATAATCTTTCTCAAAAAAATCATTAGAAATAAACATATCAGACCATCCATCCAAATTAATATCTCCAACTGTAACACCTAAACCAAAACCAATTTCACTTGTGTAAATTCCAGATTCATCAGAAATATCAACAAAAAAATTATCATCATTTCTAAGTAACTTATTTCCTTGATCATTACTAATATTCCTTAAGTCTTTNACTAAATCAAAACCTACACCAATAGACTTTACTGTATTATTAAGTAAATAACAGTCTAAGTCTCCATCATTATCATAATCAAAAAAAGCAGCATGAGTAGAAAGGCCTTCATTATCTAAATTATATTCACTAGAACGTTCAGTAAAAGACAAATCTCCATTATTTATATAAAGTTCATTATATCTCCTTTCTCCTCCAGGTGGACCTGATTTACATACATATATATCTAAAAAGCCATCACTATTAATATCAACCATGCTAACACCAGTAGACCAAATTCCTTTAGAATCTAAACCCGAACTAATCGTTATATCTTCAAATTTTAAATTTCCTTTATTAAGATAAAGTTTGTTTGAAACAAGATTTCCAGTAAAAAAAATGTCAGGAAGAGAATCATTATTAATATCACCAATACCTACACCGCCACCATTATAAAAATTACGATATGTATAAGGATTAAGTTCCTCTGTATAATTAAGTGTGTTTGAAAAATTAATTCCGGAATCTGAAACCTGAGTAAATAAAGTGTTTTTCTTTCTGTTATCAGAGCAAGAGATAATTAATGTCACTAAAATTATAAAACCTAAACTCCTCATTAATCATTAATTTGTAGATACGAAGATAAAAAAAAAGCAAGCGAAAAAATCGCTTGCTTTAATTTATTAAGCTAATTAAAAACTAACTAACTATTAGTATCCAGGATTTTGAGTCAATTTAGCATTTGCATCTAACTGAGCTTTTGGAATAGGGAACAAATTATACTTACTATCTGAAGCAGTTTTTTCCCACCAAGCATCATTAAACTTACCAAATCTAATTAGAGCTCTTCTTCTATCATTCTCTGCATACATTTCTCTACCTCTTTCTGCAAGATAGTTAACAGTTGTTAAAGAATTAAAAGGAGTAACTCCAGCTCTTGTTCTAATTTGATTTACAATACCTAAAGCACCAGCAGCATCACCTGACCACAAGTGAGCCTCTGCTTTTGAAAGTAGTACATCAGCATATCTAAATAAAACAAAATCATTATTTAGATTATCTCTAGAACCTTGAGCAAACTCATATTTACCAACTCTAGCACCACACTGACGACAAGCATCAGGATATATCATATTTATATATGGAGTAAAGTTTAATCCAGCACCATCATCATCACCTGGTTCTCCACCAGCTGGATCATCAGTTCCTTGAGGACCTATAACAAAATTCGATAATCTACTATCAAGAGTTCCTGTAGCTGTTGTTTTACCCTTAAATACTTCTCCTTGAGGACCTGGATTAGATGCTGGATCAACATAAGAATTATAAAATTCTTCGACCGTAGCATATCCATTCCATGGTTGGTAAGTTAAATTAAAAGTATTTTGACTAGCATAATGTAATGTCATAGCTGCCCAGTTAAAACCACCAGCAAATACTTCATCATAAGGTACAACAAAAATATTCTCACTTGAACCAGAATTTTCCGTTTTAAAATTATCTGAATATGTAGCCTCTAAACTATAAAGTCCAGAATTGATAATTGCATCAGCATCAGCTTTTGCACCAGCCCATGCAGCAGATCCTGTCCATACAGAAGAATTCAATTGTAACTTCATTCTAAGTACAAGAGCAGACCATTTATTCATTCTACCATAAGTGGTACCATCCTTCTTATCAGTAAGAAGAGGAATAACTGCATCTAATTCACTTTTAATAAAGTTATAAACTTCAGTCCTTGAAGAATTAGCTTTAGCTTCTGTTTCAGTAAAATCTGTTGATAAAGGTACATTTCCAAACATATCCACTAAGTGAAAATACCAAAATGCTCTTAAAGCTCTTAATTCAGCCTCATAAGCATCAGCACCTTCTATAGAACTAAATTGATAAATCAATCTATTACACGTATTTATGCCACTATAAGCAACACCCCAAGCATTTCCAAAAAAACCATTATCTACAGCAAACTCATGCTGGTGTAACTGTAATAGTATACCACCATCATACCAGTCACCACCTCTAGTTGGAATAACAATTTCATCAGATGAAATTTCATTTGTAGACCAAATATTAGAGTGATTACCCCATGCAGTAAATGAAGAATATGCTTGACCTAATGCAGCAATATTTTCTTCATCAGTTGTGAAGAAATTCTCTGCAGCTAAATCACTGTATAGTTCTTCATCTAAATTCGTACATGCAGGAACAATAAATATTAAACCTGCAACTACTAACATTAACTTTTTCATTTCTATTATTAAATTTTTCATAGTTCTTTAAATTATAAAGTTAAATTAACACCTATCGTAAACGTTCTAGCTCTAAAATAGGTTGATCGTCTTTCAACACCTGGAGCCAATGGATCTCCTCCATCAGTCCATCTTGAAATAGGATCAACTCCTTCATAACCAGTAAACATTAATGGTCTCTGAGCAGAAACATAAACTCTTAAATTTTGAATATGTTTTGTTAAATCAGGCATAGAATAACCTACAGTAACATTATTTAATTCAATATAAGTAGCATCTTCAACATGTGAACTGTTTGCTGCAGCAGCTTTCAAATTAGGATCATAGTGACTAGTTTTAATCACGTTCCAATTTTGAACAACTGTAGGTCCTGTATTTTCATAAAAACCTCTCCAAGAGTTGAATAAATCATGTCCAAATTCTCCATTCCAAAACATTGAAATATCAAGGTTTCCTATATTAAGAGTATTTGACCATCCAAGAGTAAAATCTGGAAGACCATTTCCAACAACTTGTCTATCTGCATCACAATCACAATATACACCATCGCCATCTAAATCTTTAAATTTAAATGTACCATCAGTATTAAGTCCATCATAAACTGGACCCCATAACTGACCTAAAGAAGCACCTTCAACAACTCTGACTAATGAAACGCCCGACTGTCCAGGAGATCCCATAGAAGCTCTAAATAACTCACTTCCAAAAGAAAGATCACCATCAGACCAACTAACAAGTTCACTTGTGTTTGTTCCAAATATTAATCCAGTACTCCAAGAAACATCACTACTATTCAGTACATTGTAGCTAACAGTAGCTTCAAGACCTGTGTTTTTTGTAGTACCAATGTTCAAAAGAGTTTGACCAACCAAATTTGGTGGTACAGGAACATTTACTGAAAGTAACTGATCCTTAGTCTCTCTTGTAAAGTATTCAACAGAACCAAATAATCTAGAATCTAATACAGCAAAATCAACACCCACATTTAAATGTGTAGCAGTCTCCCATGCTAAATCAGGATTTGCATTACTAGTAGGTCCATAACTTGGAACATAAGAACCATTGTAATAGAAATTACCAGCAGGTCCAAATCTCTGTAGAGAAATATATGAGCCACCTGGTTCATTACCAGTTTGTCCATAACTAACTCTAAGTTTTAAGTTATTAATAGCATCTACATCAATTAAATTACTTAATGCAACACCAGCACCTAATCCATAGAAAAGACCCCACTTATTATTTTCTCCAAACCTTGTTGATCCTTCATACCTTAAATTTGCATTAAGGAAATAAGTATCATCATAATTTAAATTTACTCTACCAAATCCCGCAATTAACTTATTTGAGTTAGCATAACTCCAAACTGAACCAAGACCATTTGCAAAATCAGCAGCAGCACCTAAATTATGATATGTAAAGGCATCTGTTAAGAAGTCTCCTCCTTCAGCATGATAACCTTCATTAAAAAACTCTTGATAAGAATACCCAACAAGAGCACTAGTATTTAAATCTCCAGAACTACCAGCATAACCTAAAGTACCTTCAAATAAATTAAAAGTAAATTGAGCGTTATCCGTAGAAGCTAAACCATTCCTATCAGAACCTCTAAATCTAGAAGTTTTGTTATAGTATTGACCTCTCTCTGTATCAGTGATTTGTCTTGTATATGAAGCAGTTGCTTCAAGTCCAGGAACAATAGCACTAAGATCAAAAGTACCTTTTAATGAACCAAGGAAAAGGTTGTCATTTCCTTCATTAATATTTTGTTCTACAATAGATAATGGATTATAATAATCGAAAATTGTTCTCTCAGTATATCCTCCATAGATTGAGTTAGGATCATAAACAGGCATAGTTGGATTAGAAAGCAATGCATATCTAAATCCTTCATTTCCAAATCCGTATTTAGCATCCTTATTAGAATAAGAGACATTAACATCAAATCTAGCCTTACCATTCATAGCCTTTTGAGATAAGTTCACATTGGCATTTAAATTATTAAATCCAGTATTTAACAATATACCTTCTTGCTCTCTATAGTTCATTGCTACTCTATAAGTAGTTTGAGAACTACCTCCAGATACTGCAAGATTATGAACCTGAGAAACACCATCTCTAGTAACAAGATCTATCCAATCAGTAGTTGTACCTAAATCAGTAGCTCCAGGTAAATTCCTGTATTCAGCAGCTGTCATAACATAAGGTTGTCTAGCTATCTGATCAACTGATGATGATACATTATAATCTACTCGAGTATTTCCAGCGTTACCTTTTTTAGTAGTAACTAAGATTACACCACTAGAACCTCTAGTTCCATAAATAGCGGCAGCAGCTCCATCTTTAATAACATCAATAGATGCAATATCGGCTGGATCTACAAGATCTAAATTACCTCCAATAACTCCGTCAATAACAACTAATGGAGAAGCATTAGCTCCCACAGTTGAAATTCCTCTTAATCTCAGTGTAAATCCTCCATTTGGATCTCCACCTGCTTTAGTAATAGAAAGACCAGCAACTTTACCTTCTAAAAGACCCATTGGATTAGCATTTAATCCTTGGTTAAAATCTTCTTCATTTAGAGAAGTAACAGCACTAGTTATTTCTTTTCTAAGTTGTGTACCGTAACCGGTAACAACAATCTCATCCAGAGCAGCAATATCTTCATTTAATTGAATATTGATAGCTGTTTGAGAACCCACAACAATTTCTTGGGTCGAGTATCCTACATAAGTAACAATAAGAATATCAGATGATGATGTATTTATTGAAAAATTACCATCTATATCCGTTATTGTTCCAGAGCTAGTGCCTTTAATAATAATATTAGCACCAGGGACACCGTTACCATTTTCATCTGTAACCTTACCAGTTACAGCACTTTGAGCCATTAAATAGCTCGTACCTGATATAAAAATCAGTACTAATAGTAAAAGCTTTTTCATAGTTTGCTTTAAAGTTTAGTTTAAAATTCAACTTAAGATAATCCGTTTAAATATCATAAAAAATGCGTAAAAAATGCATTTATAAGGTATTTGAATGGTTATCGATAACAAATAATTTTTAGTTAACTGGCCCAAAAATGCAACAATTTTTATTAAAAAAATAATTAATAGACCTATTTATTTTATTGATAAACAATTCAAATTATTAACAATTTTTTAAACCTACGGTTATATCAACAAGTCCTTCTATAAAACTATATTATTTTTGATTAAGGCGTTTTTGCCATTTCCATGCAGAGCTCATCATATGATCTAAACTTTTTTTATAAGACCAACTTAGCTTCTTTTTTGATAGTTTAACGTCAGAATATATTTTTTCTATATCACCCTCTCTCCTACCTGAAATATTATATTTCAATTTTAAATTATTAACCTTTTCAAATGATTTTATAACATCCATTACTGAATAGCCGATTCCAGTACCAATATTATAATACTCATATGGAATTTCATTATTAAAATTCAATAGTCTATCTAGTGCAGCTATGTGAGCATTACTTAAATCTTGAACATGAATATAGTCTCTTACTGCTGTACCGTCATGAGTATCATAATCATTACCATAAACAACTAAACTATCTCTTTTCCCTATCGCAGTTTGAGTTATAAAAGGAACTAAGTTTTCTGGAATACCTTTTGGTAACTCACCAATCAAAGAAGATGGATGAGCACCAACAGGATTAAAGTACCTTAAAGATATGGCAGAAAATTTATTGTTATCAAGAGTAAAATTTTCAATTATCTTTTCAGAAATCTGCTTTGTCTCAGCATAAGGAGATTCCGCTTTCTTAAATGGGGCATTTTCATTTACAGGGAGTTTATCTGGTTGACCATAAACAGTACATGATGATGAAAAAATAATATTTCTTATTTCATGAACCTTCATTGATTCTAATATATTTTCTAGAGATTTTATATTATTATTATGATACTTTAATGGGTATTTTACAGATTCACTAACAGATTTAAATGCTGCAAAATGAATAATAGCATCAAATTTGTTTTCTTTAAAAAAAACCTCCGTTTTATCATTTTCAGTTAAATCAAACTCATAAAATTTTGGTTTTACTCCGGTTATTTTATTTATGTGATCTAATATAAAAATTTCAGAGTTTGAAAGATTATCAACTATAATCACCTCAAATCCATTTTCAATTAATTCAACAACCGTATGAGACCCTATATAACCCAATCCTCCAGTAACTAAAATTGTTTTATTTTTCTTCATTTTTTATAAGAATTTAATCCATCACTAATAGTTGTAACAATTGGTGTTAGGTGTACCTCAAATTTATTATAATATTCCTTTGATATTTTCTCTACATATTGATCTATAAAATCTGAGTGAATTAAATTAATGGTACATCCACCAAAACCACCACCCATCATCCTTGATCCAAGAATATAATCATAGCCTTTTGAAAAATCAACCATGAAATCCAATTGATCACAGCTAACTTCATATAGTTCTTTCAGCCCATAATGTGACTCATACATCAACATTCCAAAATCTTTAAATTTAGATTCTTTAATTTTCTTTACAGAATTAATTACTCTTTCATTCTCTTGAATTACAAATTTTGCCCTATTAAATTCCTTCTTATCAATCAAGTTATTAAACTGGAACAGAATTTTTTCTGATACATCACATAAATAATCTATATCTTGACGTCTATTTTTTATAATTTTTAAAGCATTTTGACACTCGATTACTCTTTCATTATATGAACTATCTGATAGTTTGTGATCTATATTAGTATTTAGAAGAAGGAACTTATATTCTCCAAAATCTGAATCAATAAAAATATAATCTCTAGTCTTACAATTAAGAAATAAAAGTTTATTTTTCTTTCCATAAAGAATTGTAAACTGATCCATTATTCCTCCTTTTAATCCAATAAAATTATGTTCTATATCTCTGGCAATATCAATTATATCATCGTTTTTCAAATTAAGATTATTTAAATCATTTAAACCCTTAATTAATCCACATATAAGTGATGACGATGAGCTTATTCCAGCACCAATAGGTAAGTCACCATCAATTATACAGTTAAATCCAGAAATTAAAAAATTTCTTTTTTCTATGAGAACTTTAAGAACACCAATAATATAATTTTCCCAACCATTATCTCTCTTTAATAATGAATTTAAATTTAATTTGAAGGATTTATTTATTGTACGAGATTCAACATAACATTCAAGACCTTTAATTGATTCTAGTTTTATAATTATTTTTTTATTTATAGCTGCAGGTAACACTTTCCCTCCATTATAATCAATATGTTCACCAATAAGATTTATTCTACCCGGTGACTCAACAAGAATCTTTTGCTCAGACATTTTATTAAAGTATTAAACTTAAATTTAAAGACAAAAAAAAGACAGAATTTAAATCCTGTCTTTTTATATTATATCATAAGGTTCTTAATCCTCAAGTTGATCAAAAATACCACCCAAATCAAAATATTCTAAATCAGCTGTAATTTTACCTTCTTCATCAAATTGCATTACAGAATAATATTTTGTAACAGTTTGTTTACCAGATTTATGAGTTCCAACCCATGTGCCATAAGTTCTCACTGATCCATCCGGAACAAAGTTATCACCAACACCTGGATAATATTGTCTGTCATTAAAAGCAAAAGCATCAAATTCAGACATCCAACCCATCATCCCTTCTTTAAAAGCAGCTTTTGAAAGAGTATCTGTAGTACTAGCGGGCGACCAAATTAAATCTTCTGAATGCATATCCATCATACCATCTAAATCTTTTGCTATAAAAAGATTAAAACTCTTTTCTGCAATTGCTTTATTTTTATTAAACATTTCCATTCCAGCATCTAAAGCACTTGTATCAGGAGGAGGAGGAGTACAGCTTGTAGCAAACATTACTGTAACTAAAATAATAATTAAGTTTTTCATAGTATTTTTTTTTAATTTAAAATATTTGTTTTTTATAATCGAAGAACAATTTAATAATTTTTTGTTGTAGAGAATCTTAAATAAGTTTATTTAGCTAATAAATTTATTATTCATATTCTATTTTTATAATAA
>JGI26060J43896_10000086_pt1 | contig 29095 bp, 27 predicted proteins | sample MarorgKNORR_S2LV_6_FD_43896 | JGI IMG/M metagenome (IMG submission 43896) | reverse complement strand
TATTTGGAACGGCTGAAGTTAGGAAGTAAAAGTGCTCACAAGCATGAAGAGGGACTGAAACACCAGCCATTTTGCCAACCTCTCTTGCCCACATTCCACCGCAGTTTACTACAGCATCAGATTGTATGTCACCATACTCAGTTTGAACTCCTACAGCTTTTCCATCTTTTTTAAGTATTCCAGTAACCTTAACGTCTTCAAAAATCTTAGCACCATTATTTTTAGCTCCTTTAGCAAGAGCCATGGCTACGTTTGCTGGATCAGCCTTNCCATCCTTAGGAATCCACGCCCCACCAACAACATCATCAAGCTTAAAAAGATCAATCTTATCCCTTAACTCATCAGTAGTTAATATCTGNACATCAACTCCATGAACTTTAGCAAGTGATGCGTTGCGCTTGTATTCAGTTAACCTTTCTTGGTTAGTTGCAAGGCTTATAGAGCCAGTTCGGCGATAACCAGTAGCCATTCCTGTTTCAGCTTCTAATGTTTCGTAAAGGTTTCCAGAGTATTTAACCATTTGAGTAAGATTAAGCGAGGAGCGCATCTGNCCTACAAGTCCTGCTGCATGCCATGTGGTTCCAGAGGTTAGCTTTTTACGCTCCAGAAGAACTACATCTGTGTAACCAAGTTTTGCGAGATGATAAGCAACTGAGCAGCCTACTACTCCTCCACCAATAATTACAGCTTGAGCATTTTTAGGTAATATTACTGACATGGGCTAACCTTAAATAAAGAAGAAAAAACAGAATTATAAAGCTATTTTCCCTTCCATGGTACAAGATAATTTTCTGAAATTCTCATAAGTATATCGATTGCATAACCAATAACACCAATCAGTACAATTCCCATTATTACAAGGTCGGTCATCTGGAACTTTGAGGCGGTAATAATCATCATTCCAGCACCTTTCTGAGCCGCTACAAGTTCAGCTGCTACAACTGTGCCCCAACAAACCCCCATAGAGACTCTTGCACCTGTAAATATTTCAGGCAAACTGTTTGGAACAATAACAAGCCTCATAATTTGCCACTTAGAGGCGCCTAGTGAATATGCGGCATGAATTTTTGCAATATTCACCCCTGAAACTCCAGCTCTAGCAGAAATAGTCATAATCCAAAGCGAAGCTAAGAATAGTAAAATAATCTTTCCTTGTTCACCAATACCAAACCAAATAATAACTAATGGAATTAGAGCAAGTGGAGGTACTGGTCTCATAAATTCTACAATAGGATCAAACCANCCNCGAAACCAGCCAGAAAGGCCCATTGCGTATCCTAAAGGTATACCTATTAGAGCGCCAGCGAAAAAACCAACAACAACTCTAAGGAGTGACCAGCCTAAATGCTCAAATAAACTGAAATTTTTATANCCTTCTGAGGCAATCTTTGTTAGCCTTGACCAGACAGCTTCTGGGGAAGGTAGCCATACTGGCTGCATCTGCCAGCCTTTATATGGAGTAAGACTCAAAGTTCCTTTAGCGGTCATATAAACGCGGGCATTATCAATAAAGAGTTCACTACTAGGTGAAATAGGCTCTCCATTTATAGCAATAACTTTGTATTTTTTATCTTTACCACCTAAATCATTTTTCTGTACTTTAATTAAGGCACTTCTGTATGTAATAATTTGAGCAGTATCATTAAGTGCAAAACCTAATCCTGGCTCAATATCTAATTTATCAGGTATTTCTCCAGTCTGAACATCATAGACCGTTACAGTAACATTTGCATCATCAGTCTCACCTGAAGCGTTCATTGCTGTGTACTCAAAAGAAAATTCACCAATAAATGGCCCAGGAACATGGATTGGAGTTAACTTAGAACCTGTAAATGATCCCCAAATAGCAAATATTGCTATTATTGAAATTATTGAGGCTGCTCTATTTGGTGTAACAGCACTCTCGTCACCAAATGTTACAGTCTTAAGACTCGTAAAATCATCTCGTGGCTTTGTCATTGAACCAACTACTTTAACAATATAAAAAGCAGCTATGAAAATAATAATATAGATAATTAAAATAGTCATTAATTTTCGTCCGTCCTACCCATAATTTCTTCTTCCATTTCCCAAATAATGGATAGAATTTCATCACGTGTTTCTGTATAACCTTCTGATTTTTTGACCTCACGCAGATCCATATTAACTCCCATTTCTGCGAATGGTAGTTTGTATTCTTTATAAACCCTACCTGGTCTTGGCGCTAGAACCAATAATCTTTCCCCAAGAAGAACCGCCTCTTCAACTGAGTGAGTAATCAATACTATAGTTTTTCCTGTNTCCTTCCAAAGCTTTAAAACTAAACCNTGCATTTTTTCACGAGTCAAGGCGTCTAATGCACCTAAAGGCTCGTCCATTAAAATAACATCAGGTTCATTTGCAAGACACCTGGCCAGAGCAACTCTTTGCTGCATACCTCCAGATAATTCATATACTGCCTTATCCTCAAATTCAGCAAGACCAACCACATCTAATAAATGTTTAACTTTTTCATTTTGTTCTGATTTTGGCATTCCTTTCATTCGTGGACCAAAAGCAACATTCTCTCGAACATTCATCCATTCAAATAAAGCCCCTTGTTGAAAGACCATACCTCGCTCTGCACCTGGACCCTGGACAGTATTCTCATTAAGTATAACTTTGCCTTCTGTTGGAGCTAAAAAGCCAGCAATGATATTTAATAAAGTTGTTTTCCCACATCCTGATGGACCGAGTACTGTAATAATTTGACCTTCTTCTATTTCTAATGAAACATCTTTTAGAGCTTGAACTGAGGAGCCATTCTTCAAGTCAAAGCGCATTGAGATATTTTCAATTGATAAACCTTTCAAACTTAACTCCGATTTTTTTTTCATTAAAAAGGTGGCACACTATGTGCGCCACCTTAAGTCTAACTAATACCTTCTTATTAAACTTTTTAATAAGTCTAATAAAATAGTATTTATTGAGCTGCTAATCCATTAAGACCATCAGTATTAATTGCATTTGTGTATGAACCACGAGCGCTTGGAATACTTCCAGCCTCAACAAATACATCTGCTACACCTTTAAGGAAAGCTTCGCCAGAACCACCAAGCCAGCTATCACCTAATTGTGAACTAACTGAAGGGAATACGAATGTAGACATTGTTTCAGCAGTTGCCGCTTCATCCATACCAGCATCTTTAGCAATATGAGGAATCATTAGTGAATGGAATCCACCTGAGTTCCACATTGCATTTGCAGCAGCAGTAACACCTAAGAATGTCTGAAGTACTTCAGCATTTTCATCAGCAAAACCTGCTGGAACTGATGTTACGTCCCAAACAAGGATACCTAGAGCAGTCTTTTCTGCACCTGTTAAAAGAACATTACCATGATCTAATGCACGACGTAATGATCCGCCCCATCCACAGAACATATCAATACTTCCTTGTGCTAAGGCAGCTGAACCTTCTGGTGGAGCCATATCAACTACTTGCATTGAGTCAACAGAAACACCAAAATGAGCCATCTGCTTTAAGAAGCCAAAGTGAGCAGCAGTTCCTAAAGGAACAGAAACTTTCTTACCAGCTAATTCTGATGCATTACTTGCATCAATTTCAAGACCTGAAGCTACAACACAGTTATCGTTGTCAGCATAGCTTACTGCTACGTCAACAATTTGTATATCCTGGCCTGTAGAAGCGGCAACGATAAATGGTGGAACACCTTGACTAACTGAAATATGAATATCTCCAGAAGCCATTGCTGCTGACATTGCAGTACCAGTACCGAATGCTTTCCAGTTGACTTTCATACCTAAAGCTTCATCATATGCACCAATTTGCTTTGCATATTCAAACGGCATTGGCCATTCTTCAAAATAAGCAACATTTAACTCATCTAGAGCCATAACGTTTACAGTAGCGATAGCACTGACAAGCGTTGCTCCAATTTTTTTATAAATACTTTTCATTATTTCTCCTTTATATAGACATTAAACTTCAAAACAGTTAAAAAAACGTTTTAAAAAAACAGTTAATTAAAAACTGATTTTTTAAAATTACATTTAAATTTTTGAAACTGAAATGAGATATTACCATGAAAAAAAAATGAAATATCTCATTTTGATAAAATCAGTTTAATTTAATATAATGCTTAATTGAAATAAACTCAATTAAATAGATTTTTATACTGATAAAAAAATATTTTTTTTAAGAGATTATTTTTTATATCTCAGAAGATCTAAGTTCTTGAGATATCTTATCAAGAGAAGTATTTATTAACTTATAAGCACCATCAGCACCATAAAGTTTAGTTAGTTCAACTGCCTCATTAATCACGACTTTATAGGGCACCTCTAACTGAAACTTTAACTCATAGACCCCTAAATATAAAACAGCTCGTTCAGTTGGTCCTAGCTCATTNAGATCCCTATTTAATGATGGCTCAATAATCTCATCAAGTAATGAAATGTTTTTAGGAATATTTAGAATCANGTTTGAAAAGAACGCTTTAGATATTTTGCCTTCTTTTTGATTTAGAAATTGTTGCTCAATTTGAGTAATTTCTCCACCAGAGGTTAGCCACTGGTATAAAGCTTGAACTACTCTGGCACGCGAACGTTGTTTTGGAGTCACAGCTCTTCAAGTAAATTTATCATTCTAATAGTGCACTCAGCTGCTTCAGCACCTTTATTCTCAGAGTTAGCACCTGATCTTGCNATAGCCTGCTCAACCGTATCAACGGTTAAAACACCAAAAGCAATTGGAATTTCTGATTCTAATGAAACTCTAGAAATACCTTTCACACATTCGCCAGCTACGAATTCAAAATGTGGTGTTCCTCCCCTNATAACGGCTCCCAATGCGACTATTCCATCATATTTTCCAGTCATAGCAGCCTTTTTAAGAGCTAAGGGTATCTCAAAAGCACCAGGTACATATAAAAGATCAATATCCGTTTCATCAGCCCCATGCTTTAATAATGCTTCTTTAGCACCACTAATTAAATGATCAACTACGAATGAATTGAAACGAGCTGCAACAAGCGCAAACTTTTTGTTATTGATAGTTAAATCACCTTCAATAGTTTTCAATTAAATTACTCCTTTATATTTATATATTCAGAAATGGTTATGCCAAATCCCTCTAAGCCAGGCCATTTTCTTGGTTTGCCCAGTGACTTCATAGTTCTTACTCCCAAGTCTGAAAGTATTTGAGCACCAATTCCAAAGGTTTTTCCATCATCATAGTTGATGTCAGCCTTATTATTAATGTTCTCAAGGATAGCCTGATTATCTTGTTTACGTAAAAGTAAAAAAACTCCATTCTCCACATCAGAAATCATTTCAAGTGCACTATTGATGCTAAAACCATTCTGAACCTCATTTAATACATCCCTAAAAATATTTTCCATATGAACTCTAACATGAGGCTCATTAGATTCATTCAATACACCCTTAACTAAAGCAATATGAATATCATTATGAATTGTATCAAGGTATGAATAAAGCCTAAATTTACCATATTTAGTTTCAAAAGGTCTCTGGCTTATTCTTTCAACTGTCTTTTCGTTTTCGACCCTATAGTGAATTAGGTCGGCAATATTTCCAACCTTAATTTTATGTTTTTTTCCAAATTTTTCTAAATCAGAACTTCTAGCCATTGAGCCATCATCATTGAGAATTTCTACGATTACAGAGGCTGGCTCAAAGCCAGCTAAACGAGCCAAGTCACATCCAGCTTCAGTATGCCCTGCACGGATTAAAACACCNCCCTGTTGAGCCATTAATGGAAAGACATGCCCTGGTTGAACGATATCAATTGGTTTTGCATTTTTAGCAACTGCATCTAAAATAGTTTTAGCTCTATCAGAGGCTGAAATTCCAGTAGTAACTCCAGATGCTGCCTCAATAGATACAGTAAAGTTTGTAGAATGAAGATCACTATTCTGAGAAACCATCAAAGGAAGGCTCAACTGCTGGCAACGCTCTTGAGTCAAAGTTAAACAGATTAAACCNCGGCCATGAGTTGCCATAAAATTAATATCTTCTTTGGTAACCTTTTCAGCAGCAATTAATAAATCGCCTTCGTTTTCTCGACCCTCATCATCCATAAGAATGATCATCTTGCCTTTTTTATAATCCTCTAGAATTGCTTCAATCGACGCTTTCATAAATATTTATTTTTTTAATAATTAAGTTATAGCTAAAGACTTTAACTCACTCAGAAGATCTATGGCTAATTAATTGCTCAATATGCCTGGCAATTATATCTATCTCTATGTTGACCATTGAGTTTTCAGTCAAATCATCAAAGGTTGTCTCTGACCAGGTATGAGGAATTATATTTACATCAAAAATATTATTCTTAACTTCATTCACAGTTAAGCTCACNCCATTAATGCAAATTGACCCCTTCTTGGCAATATACTTTGTCAGATCATTTTTGACCTCAATTTTTAAGCGATTACTAACTCCTTCCTTCCTTAACGAAATTAACTCCCCTACCCCATCAATATGACCACTTACTATATGTCCATCAATTCCTTGGTTAAGTCGCAAAGATTTTTCTAAGTTAACATTTTGTCCTATTTTTAACTCTGAAAAAGTAGTGCAGTTTAATGTTTCTTGGGAGACATCAGAAATAAAAGAATTTACTTTAAGTTTAGTTACAGTTAAGCAAACCCCATTAACAGCAATACTATCTCCAATTGAACAGTCTGAAAGGTCTAGGCTATTTGAATTTATTTCCAAAATAATGCCTTTTTCAGATGCGTGTAAATCTTTTACGCTTCCTTTAGATTGAATTATTCCTGTAAACATTTATAAAATTTAGTTTTAATTTTGTTTGAATATAATCATTAAGTTATTTAACCACTTAATGCAAGTTAATGTAATCAATAGATTTCATGCTAGCCATTAGTTAAATTCAAACTTGGGTTAATAAGTAATCTTCATAATTACCAGAATAATAGTGCGCACCATCCTCTTTAAGCTCTATTACCTTTGTAGATAGGGAAGAAACAAACTCCCTATCATGGCTAACAAATATCAATGTACCTTCATAGTTATCAAGAGCTAAATTCAATGCTTCTATTGATTCCATATCCAAATGGTTTGTTGGTTCATCCATTAACAAAATATTTGGCTTTTGAAGCATTAATCTTCCAAATATCATTCTTCCTTTTTCACCACCAGAGAGAGACTTAACAGACTTTTTAACATCTTCTTTACCAAAAAGCATCTTTCCCAAAACAGATCTCATTGCCTGAATATCATCTTTTTCATTTTTATATTGAGTCATCCAATCTAAAACATTCATTTCTTCTTCAAATTCTTTACTATTATCTTGTGCATAGTAGCCAATATTGGCATTTTCACTCCATTTTGTTTTTCCACCATCAGCATCAAATTCACCAAGTAAAGTCTTAAGTAAGGTTGTTTTACCAATTCCATTTTGACCAATAATTGCAACTCTTTGGCCTTTCTCAATTATTAAGTTAATATCATTAAGAACTTGCTCTTTATCAAAACTTTTGCTGAGATTTTGAACCTCTAAGATATTCCTAAATAACTCTTTATTTTGATTAAAAATGATATATGGACTGATACGAGATGAAGGTTTAATATCATCTAGCTCAATTTTATCAAGCTGCTTAAGACGAGAAGTTGCTTGTTTTGACTTCGATGCATTAGCTGAGAATCTAGATACAAAATGCTTCAAATCTTTAATTTTTTCTTCCTTTTTAGCGTTATCTGCACGCATCCTTTCTTGAATGGCTGTTGCTGCAATCATAAAATCATCATAGCTTCCAGGAAAGACATTTAAAGCCCCATAATCAAGATCTGCCATATGAGTGCAGACACCATTTAAGAAATGCCGGTCATGAGAAATAATCACCATCGTTGATTTTCTAGAACTCAAAACACCCTCAAGCCAGCGAATTGAATTAATATCTAAGTTATTTGTTGGCTCATCAAGCAAAAGCACATCTGGATCTGAAAATAAAGCTTGAGCTAACAAAACTCTTAATTTCCAACCTGGAGCAATTTCACTCATCAATCCATAATGCTGATCTAAGGGGATATCAAGGCCTAATAATAATTCGCTAGCAGAGGATTCTGCAGAGTAACCATCCATTTCAGCAAACTCCATTTCAAGCTCTGCAACTTTAATACCATCATCTTCAGACATTTCAGCTAGACCATAAATACGATCTCTCTCTTCTTTTATCTTCCATAATGCCTTATGACCCATTATTACAGCATCTACAACTCTATAGTCTTCAAATGCAAACTGGTCTTGTGACAAAATACCAAGCCTTTGACCCTCACCAACCATAACAGAGCCATTAGTCGGCTTCAACTCTCCTGTCATAATTTTCATCAAAGTAGACTTTCCACAACCGTTAGCACCGATTAAACCGTAACGATTTCCATTTTGAAACTTAACAGATATATTTTCAAAAAGGGGTTTTTCACCAAATTGCATAGTTATATTAGCAAGAGAAATCATAGTTTTGTCTTAATTTTTAAAATAAAATATTATCCCATATTGACTTCCAAGTAGCTTGGTTTTTATGCATCTTGATATCAAGTAAAACTAATAAATATTAAGTATAAAATATAATCAAGATGCGATTAAATTCAACTATGAGAACTCAGCAGATGCCAGATAAGTCTCTATTATCTGTAATCTTGGCACTATTAATTTTTGGTTGGATTATGTCTTTCTCAGCTTCACTTTCTTATTTTTCTAGTTATTCTTTCTTTGCAAAGCAGACCCTCTTTATTTTAATGGGTCTTTCCTCAGGTCTAATAATTCTTAATACGCCAATCTCAGTTCTTCAAAAATACTCAATCCCTTTATTTATATTGACCTTAATATTACTAATGGTTGTTTTTCTTCCAAGCCCAATTGGGCATGAAGTAAAAGGCTCAACCCGCTGGATTAATTTTGTTTATTTTAAGTTTCAACCCTCAGAGTTAATGAAACTATCAATGGTTTTATTTATGGCTGGTTTTTTAATTCGTCAAGAGAAAGACATTAGAAAACCTTGGATTGGCTTTATAAAAACAATTGCTATTATAGGTATTACTGGTCTTTTAATACTCCTTGAAACGGATATTGGAGCGACCCTTATTATTGCATTGACTGCAATGGCAATGCTTTATGCAGCTGGCTCATACATTAAACAATTAACTATTGTTACAACAATACTATTTTTATTAATGGCAATTGTTGCCTCTCTCATTCCAAATAGAGTTGAAAGATTTATGTCTTTTTGGACAGATGATTTCTGGAATGATGCGAACCCAAAACTTGATCAAACAAAAGCCGCTTTAGTTGGCATTGCAAGGGGAGACTGGTTTGGAACAGGTCTAGGTGGCAGTATTCAAAAATTTAAAGCTTTACCCGAAAGACATACAGATATGATATTTGCAGTAATTGGTGAAGAGCTTGGCTTTATTGGGATGTTATTTGTTCTTCTATCATTTCTATATATTCTTTTAAAGGGATTTGCAATTGCCAAAACAGCTCTTCAAAAAGGAAGAAACTACAGTTCTTATGTTGTATTTGGAATTTGTACATGGTTCTCAATGCAAATTACTGTCAATATTGGTATGAATCTTGGTCTACTCCCTCCAAAAGGCTTTACACTGCCACTTCTCAGCTATGGAGGAACTTCAATGATCTTTGCAATTATCTCACTAGCAATTATCTTAAGAGTAGATATGGAAAATAGAACTAAATATTTCAAACAAAAAGAATATGTCTAAGAAAGTTTTAATTATGGCAGGTGGAACTGGAGGCCATATTTTTCCAGCTCTTGCTATCGCAAAAGAATTAAAAGCTCGTGGAGTTACTATTGAGTGGCTTGGTGGTAGAAACGGTCTTGAAAAATCATTAGTTCCTAAGCATGGTTATAAGCTTCACAGTGTCTACACAAGTGGATTAAGAGGTAAAAGTGTAATAACAATATTAAAGGCTGTTTTCTTTCTAGGATTAGGACTACTCCAAACTATCTTAGTATTTATTAAATTCCGACCTAATAAGGTTATAGGAATGGGTGGATATGTTTCTGGCATAGGAGGATTGCTTGCTAAATTGCTATTCATTCCATTAATTATTCATGAACAAAATACTATCCCTGGGACTACAAATAGATTGTTAAGCAAGCTTGCCAACAAATCCTTTCAAGCCTTTGAAAATACCTTTGATAAAAAGATAAAAGCTTCAACAGTTGGTAACCCCTTGCTTTTTAGACCAATATCAAAAAAAACTCCTGAATTAGTTCAAAAAATACTTATATTAGGAGGCTCACTTGGTGCCCAAAAAATCAATGAGACAATTACTAAAATTAATACTCCATTAAGTATCTGGCATCAAACAGGTGCAAAACACTTTGATAATGTTAAAGCTTCATACAATACTGATTTACATCTAGATCTCAAAATTGAACCCTTTATTGAAGATATGGCTAAAGCATATGCTTGGGCGGATATTGTAATTTGTCGTGCTGGAGCGATGACTATTTCAGAGTTAATTGCTTCAAAAACTATAGCAATTCTAATCCCTTTTCCGTATGCTGTTGATGATCACCAAACAATCAATGCGCAATATCTTTCAAAAAATGGCGCAGGAATACTTATAAAAGAGGATGATTTAAGTGCAGATTTGATTGATATGGAATTGAACAGGTTAAGCCCTGAAAAACTTCAAGAAATTACTACGAAGTTAGAGTTACTTTCAGTTCTAAGTCCTGAAATAATAATCGCTGATTATCTTTTCGATTAATCCCAAGTCGCTTAAAAAGAAGTAAATCATTTGCTGCTGTTGGATTATCAGTAGTTAATAGTTGTTCTCCATAGAAAATAGAGTTTGCACCGGCAAAGAAGCACAAAGCCTGCATTCCTTCACCCATCTCAAGTCGGCCAGCTGATAACCTTACTACTGAATTTGGCATTAAAATTCTTGCTACTGCTATTGTTCTTACAAATTCACTTTCACTTGGAGGTTTAACATTTTCAAAAGGTGTTCCAGGAATCGGGACTAATAAGTTAATTGGAACACTATCAGGATGTTTTTCAAGATTAGCTAAAGACTGAAGCATAGAGGCTCTATCAACCTCTGTTTCCCCCATACCTAAAATTCCTCCACTACAAACATTGATATCAGCATTTTTAACTGCCTCTAAGGTATCTAACCTGTCTTGAAAGTGTCTTGTAGAAACTACATTTGAGTAGTGCTCCTTAGAAGTATCTATATTATGATTGTAATAATCCAAACCAGCCTCTTTTAACGTAGATGCTTGCTTAGGAGTCAGCATACCAAGAGTAACGCATGTTTCCATACCCATCGCCTTAACACCCTGAATCATAGGGATAACCTTATCAAGACTCTTATCTGTAGGGTTTCTCCAAGCAGCCCCCATACAAAATCTAGAAGCACCTTTATCTTTAGCAATTTGGGCTTTTTTTAAAACCTGCTCAATCTCCATTAAACTTTCACGCTCAAGACCAGTATCATACTTAGAGCTTTGGGAGCAATAAGAGCAGTCTTCTGGACAAGCACCTGTCTTGATATTTAATAGAGAACTAACCTGGACTTGGTTAGGATCAAAAACCTCTCTATGGATACTATGAGCTTTAAATAAGAGATCATTAAAAGGCATTTCAAATAACGCCCTTATTTCATCNAATTTCCAATCGTTTTTTAATTTCAAACATTTGAATTTATTAATAANACATAAATTAAATTTTACCGCATACTTATGGAACAAAAAGTACAAAAAAAAGGCCGCATATTATGCAGCCTTTTTAAGTTCATATTAAAACATTAACAACTATAGTACAAATCAAACTCTAGAGGTTGTGGTGATGCTCTCATAGCAGTCACTTCCTCCATCTTAAGATTAATAAATGAATCTATAACTTCATCAGTAAAGACTCCACCTTGCTTTAAAAAATCACGATCATTATCCAATGCTTCTAAAGCTAAATGCAGCATAGCTGCAACCTTAGGAATTGAACCATCACTGTCCTCATAAAGGTCTTGATCAGAAGGCTCACCAGGATGAATTTTGTTTTTAATACCATCAAGGCCCGCCATTAATAATGCTGAAAAAGCAAGATAAGGATTACAAGTTGAATCAGGAAAACGAACCTCAATACGTCGACCTTTAGGNTTTTTAACAAAAGGAATCCTAATTGCGGCTGAGCGATTCTTTGCTGAATAAGCAAGCATTTCAGGTGCTTCAAACCCAGGAACTAAACGCTTATATGAATTTGTAGAAGGGTTTGTGAATGCATTCAATGCTTTTGCATGTTTTATAATTCCACCAATATAGTAAAGTGCCATCTCACTTAAGTTGCCATATCCGTCACCATCGAATAAGTTAACGCCATCTTTTGCAATAGACATATGAACATGCATACCATTACCATTGTCAACAGCAATTGGTTTTGGCATAAATGTTGCTGTCTTTCCATATAGATGAGCAACGTTATGAACGCAATACTTTAAAATTTGAGTTTCATCAGCCTTCTTGACCAGGGTATTGAATAAAGCACCAATTTCACATTGCCCAGCTGTTCCAACCTCGTGGTGGTGAACCTCAGTAGTAACACCCATTTCTTCAATAGCTAAACACATTTGGGAGCGAAGATCATGCAATGAATCAACTGGTGGAACTGGAAAGTAACCACCCTTAACTTTAGGACGATGACCTTTATTTCCACCTTCCATATCCACTCCAGAATTCCAAGCAGCCTCTTCAGAATTAATTTCATAGAATGCCTTACCCATTCCATGACCTGTATCCCACTTGACACTGTCAAACACAAAAAATTCAGGCTCGTTTCCAAAATAAGCTGTATCTCCAACACCTGAAGATTTCATAAACTCTTCAGCACGTTGTGCGATAGAACGAGGATCCTTAACATAGCCTTTTAAGGTACTTGGTTCAATAATATTACAACGAATGTTTAAAGTTACTTCTTCTGTGAAAGGATCAAGTACAGCAGTTTCTGTATCAGGTGATAAAATCATATCAGAATCATTAATCGTTTTCCAACCTGAAATAGATGAACCATCAAACATTTGGCCATCCTCAAGTTTTTCAACATCAATCGTGTGAGCTGGAACACTAACGTGTTGCTCTTTACCTATAGTATCAGTGAAGCGAAAATCTATAAATTTAACATCTTGATCTTCGATCATTTTTATTACATCTTTTGCAGACATAGTTATTCTCCTAAATAGAAATAGAATAAAAAAAAATTGACAGGCTTTGTCAGGAGGTCTGCGTCGTTGCAAACGATAATATTGACTCTTGAAGAGATCAACATAGGATCTTACAGAGGGAGATTATATCCTAACTCCATTAGAGTTTCATTAAAAATTATTCAACTAAGGTTGAGTTTTAATTAATCCAATCTCTAGGCTTTAAAAAATAACTTGTTAAACGCTCCTCTTCACTTCCAGGCAGGACTTTAAATTTATAATGCCATTGAACTTTTGGAGGAAGTGACATTAAGATTGATTCTGTTCTACCACCGCTCTGAAGCCCAAATAAAGTTCCCCTATCTTGTATTAAATTGAATTCAACGTAGCGTCCCCTGCGATAAAGCTGAAAGTCTCTGTGATTTTCACTAAAAGAAGTTCCAATTCTCTTTTTAACAATTGGTATGTAAGCCTGAGTAAAGTGATTCCCAATACTTTTCATAAAGTCAAAACATTTTTCAAAACCACCGCTATTTAAATCATCAAAAAATAAGCCCCCAATACCTCTTTGCTCGTCCCTATGAGTCAAATAAAAATAATCATCACAGCTTTTTTTATATTTTGGATAAATATCCTCTCCAAATGGGGCACAGGCTTTTTTTGCAATTTGATGCCAATGGATTGCATCTTCATCAAAGCCATAATAAGGTGTAAGATCAAAACCCCCTCCAAACCACCAAATTGGATCCTTTCCAACCTCTTCAGCAATAAAAAAACGAACATTAGCATGAGCAGTCGGTACAAATGGGTTTTGAGGGTGCATTACTAATGAAATACCAAGCGCAGTATACTTCCTTCCCTCAAGCTCAGGTCTTGTTGCAGTGGCAGATTTAGGCATTTTATCACCATGTATAATTGAAAAGTTAACGCCACCTTTTTCAAAGACGTTTCCATCAGTAATAATACTGGTAACGCCATCACCCCTTTTGTCAGTCCTTGCCCACTTGTCAATTTCAAACAATGATTTACCATCAATTTGCTCAATTTCAGAACAAATTTCTTTTTGAAGCTCTAATAAATATTTTTCAACTTGATTAATCATTATCTAATCTGCTCGCCTGTAAGAATATTTATAATTCTTGAGGGCTCTGAATTATACTTATTTGGGGGCAAGGCAAATCCCAGGTCATCATTAAAATATGACTTTAACTCATGCAAAGAGGTTGCCGCTTGCTTCCCCCTGAATATTAGCACTTGAAGAAATTAAAGCAGATTTAGTATTCTCACAGAAATATGTAATTAAAGGGTCAGTTGTCAACCTAACAGCTAAAAGTTCATTATCACCAAATATCAGGTCTGGAGTTTTTTCAGATTTAGGAACAAGATAAGTTGTTGGTTTTTTGTTGGTTTTAGTGAGTTTTTGAAACATCTCACTATCTTCATTTAAATCAATATAAGGCATCAAATAACTCACATCAGAAGCAAGCAATATAAAACCTTTTTTTTCATCTCTTTTTTTTAAATTTATCATTTTCTGAATTGCATTTAAATTATTAGCAAGGCATCCAAGGCCATATATGGTATCAGTTGGATGAGCTATAACCCCAATCTTGAGATACTTAAGAGCTAATTTAATATCTTTAGATATTTTCATTTTTTAGCTCTAGGATGAAACTCATCATAGACTTTTGATAATTCTAAAAAATCTAAATGAGTATAAACCTGAGTACTTTTGATGCTTTTATGCCCTAAAAACTCTTGGACTGTTCTTAAATCATGGCTTGATTGAAGAAAATGAGTTGCAGCTGCATGTCTCAGCATATGGGGGTGTACATTAATTACCACACCAACTTCATAGGCTCTTTTTTTCACAATATTTTGAACAGATCTAGTACTTATCCTTAATTCTTTTTTATTTAAAAATAAAGCATCAGAATTACCTCCCTGTCTTCTTGAAAGGTAATCCTGAAGAAGCCTTAGGGCAGATTTACCAATAGGAGAAAAACGAGCTTTATTTCCTTTACCCACAACTCGAACAAAGCCTTCATTTAAATCAAGATCTTTGATATTAATCCAACCAATTCTGAGACTCTTAAGCCACAGGAATATAATAACTCGATCATTAATACTGCTCGTAACTCAGAAAAAAGCCCAGTTTTTAAAGTCATCATATTTGTAAGATCGTCAAAATCAATTGTTTTAGGAAGTAATTGATCAATTTTTGGTGCTTTAATAGCAATTGCAGGATTTATTAAAACTTCTGATTTTTTTATCATAAATGAAAAGAGTCCTCTTATAGAAGATAAATATCTTCTTATTGACTTCCCAGAGGCTCCAGAATGTCTCAGACCCATAACAAACAAATTTACATTTTCAGTTGTAATTTGACCCCAATTTGAAATGCCTTTATCCATCATAAAAGATAGGAATTTTAATAAATCTCTCTCATATGCCTCAATAGTATTAGTGGCGTAGTTTTTTTCAATAGTCAAGAAAATAATAAACTCTTCAATTTGCTTAACTAATATTTCACCTTGATACTTGATTTTCTGTTGTTTGACCATATGTTTATATTTTACATTTAAACGATTAAGGATTTTAGATGAGTCAAAAACAAACGCACGAATTTCAAACTGAAGTATCACAGCTTCTCGATTTAATGATTCACTCTTTGTATTCTAACAAAGAGATATTTTTAAGAGAGCTAGTCTCAAATGCCTCTGATGCAATTGATAAACTTAAGTTTGAATCTTTATCAAACGATAAACTTATAGAAGTAAAGGAGAGCCAAGCATTCATATTGATATCGATAAAGATGCAGGAACAATTACTATAAGAGATAACGGCATAGGAATGACTCAAGAAGAGGTCATGGAAAATATTGGAACTATTGCTAACTCAGGTACTAAAAAATACTTAAAAAGCTTAGATAAAGCCCAAACTCAGGACTCTAATCTTATTGGACAATTTGGTGTGGGATTTTATTCTGCTTTTATAGTTTCAAATACCGTCACACTCTTAAGTAGAAAGGCAGGTGATGACAAGGCTAATGGAACAAAATGGGTGTCAAAGGGTAAGGGAGACTACTCAATTGAAACTGTTGAATTAGATGATTATGGAACAACAATTATTCTTGATGTCAAGAAGGCAGAAAGTGAGTTTGTTGACGACTATCGTATTCGCGGAATTGTTTCAAAATACTCTGATCATATTACTGTACCAATTCTGATGATAAAACAATCTGAAGAAGATAAAGATGTTATAGAGTATGAAAAAATAAATGAAGCAACAGCATTCTGGATGAAGGATAAAAAAGAACTATCTCAAAGTGATTATGATGAGTTTTATAAATCTTTGACCTATGACTTTGAAGGCCCATTAACTCAAATTCATAATAGAGTTGAGGGCAAGCTTGAATACTCGTCACTATTATTTATTCCAAAAAAAGCGCCATTTGATATGTGGGAGCCAAAAAGAAAAAGTGGTGTCAAACTCTATGCCAAAAGAGTTTTTATAATGGAAGGCAACGAAGAATTACTTCCACAATACCTTCGCTTTATTAAGGGTGTAATTGATACAGCTGACTTGTCTTTAAATGTCTCAAGAGAGATTCTTCAAGGGAGCAAGGTTGTGGATACAATCAAAAAAGCTTCTGTCAAACGAATCCTATCAGAATTAGATAAGATGTCAAAAAATAAACCTGAAGACTATTCGTTATTCTGGAAAGAGTTTGGAATGGTTATAAAGGAAGGGGTAGTAGAGGACTCCGCAAATAAAGACAAAATCTCAAATCTTTTACGATTTACTTCAACCTCAACTGAAAACTCAGATCAAACGGTTTCACTCCAAGACTATATTAGTCGAATGAAAGATGATCAAAAAAATATATATTATGTAACTGCAGACACTTATGATTCAGCCAAGGGGTCACCTCATCTTGAAATTTTTAAACAAAAAGATATTGAGGTTCTTCTTCTCTCAGATAGGGTTGATGAGTGGTTAGTAGCTAACTTTGGTGATTTTGAAGAATACTCTCTTAAATCAATCGCTAAGGGAGATCTTGAAGACCTTGACACTAAAGAAGATAAGAAAAAGAAGGAAAAAACAGTTAAGGATTATGAGGGTGTTATTTCTAAGGCTCAAAAGATTCTTGAAAATCAAGTTAAAGAAGTTAAAGTTTCAAGTCGCTTAAGTGAATCCCCCTCTTGTCTTGTAGCAGATGAAAATGAGATGGGTGGAAATATGGAACGTATTATGAAATCACTCGGTCAAGATATTCCTGATACTAAGCCTATACTTGAGATTAATCCAAATCATCCACTTGTAAAGAAACTTAAGACAAAAATTGATAAAGACATAGTTAAAGTGTTATTTGATCAAGCAGTTCTCAGTGAGGGTGGCCAAATTAAAGAGCCTGCTGAGTTTGTTAAGCGCATGAATAAGCTAATGCTTGCAAAGTAAAACCTTAAAAAAAGCCCGAAATTCGGGCTTTTTACATTTTATTAATCTAATTTGCTAAAGGGATTAATTTTATTAAGGATACCTCTTAAGATTGCAACCTCTTCCTTTTCGAGACTACTCCTCGCGAAAAGCCTACGAAGCCTTCTCATCAATAAGCTTTTTGGTTTTTTATTATCAAAATATTCTAAATGATCAAGGGCTTGTTCAAGATGCTTATAAAAGCTATCTTGGTCATCAAAACTAGCGAGTTCATTTCCAGAATTATCAAATTTACCCTTAACAGAACTTACATAGTTTTGATAAGCAAAAACTTGAATAGCTGATGCTACATTTAGTGAAAAATATTCAGGGTTTCCAGGAATTGTCATTAGAATTGAGCATAAATCTAACTCTTCATTTGTAAGACCAGAATTTTCTGTACCAAATATGATTGCGACCTCTTGGCCTTCTTTTGAAGTTATTGCCTGAATTTCCTTACAAGTATCAATTACATCTAACTGCTTCCATTTAATATTTCGTTGACGAGCACTTGCACCAATAACTAAGTGGACCCCCTCTAAAGCCTCCTCTAAGGATTTACATATAATTGAATTAGATAAAACATCATCGGCACCACTAGCTCGTGCAGTTGCCACTGCAGAAGGGTAATTACTAGGATTAATTAAATAAAGACGACTTAAAGACATATTTTTCATTGCCCTAGCAGCTGCACCAATATTACCTGGCTCAGTAGTACTTACCATGACAATCCTCACTTTATTAAAATTCGTCAAGGTATAATTCGTTGCTTTACTTATTTGGCTCATTAAACATGCATCCTACCGTTAATATTGCAGTTCGAGCTGCTCGTGCAGCTGGTGATGTTATCCTAAGGTATCACAACCAAGTCGACTTGTTGACCATAGAGAATAAGTCTATCAATGACTTTGTCTCAGAGGTTGATAAAACTGCTGAAAAAGCCATTATAAACGAGATTAAAAAAGCCTTCCCAAAACATTCGATTTTAGCTGAAGAGAGTGGAGAGATATTAGGTGACAATAATTTTCAATGGATTATTGATCCTCTAGATGGTACTACTAATTATTTACATGGATTTCCTCAATACGCTGTTTCCATTGCCCTACTTGAAAACCAAATCCCAACGCATGCTGTTATTTATGATCCTTTTAAAGAGGAACTCTTTACTGCATCAAAGGGTGAAGGCGCTTATTTAAATGATGAAAGAATTAGGGTAACTATGTCAAACGGACTTGAAGACACTCTAATTGGGACTGGCTTTCCATTCAAGCATCCTCAACATCTTGACTGTTATCTAGAAACCTTTAAAGCAATCCATCCACATGTATCTGGAATTCGAAGAGCAGGAGCAGCTGCACTTGATCTAGCTTATTTAGCTGCTGGTCGCTTAGATGGATTTTGGGAGATTGGTTTAAACAAGTGGGATATGGCTGCAGGAGCTTTACTTGTTAAGGAGGCAGGAGGCTTTATTGGTGACTTTTCAGGAAGGGATCAATACATGGAAACTGGTAATGTTGTTGCTGGGAATGCTGATGTCTTCAAAGTACTTTTAAAAAAAATACACCCTCACCTCAGCGAAGATCTTCAGCGATAAGAACACTAGTCAATTGAAAGTTGCTCGCCATTAATCCTTTCTGCTTCTTTTGATAACAGATAGACAATTACAGAGCTCTTTTCTTCAGGTTTTGACAAAGTCGACGCATCTTCTGCTGGATAAGCAGTTCTCCTCATTTCTGTTCTCATTTTTCCAGGATTGATTGTATTAACTTTAATTTTCGTTTTCTCAAGCTCTTCAGAAAGAGTCATAGCGAGACCTTCTAACCCAAATTTACTAACACTATAAGCTCCCCAATATGCTCTCGCTTTTCTACCTACTGAAGAGGATAAAAAGAGAATTCTGGCATCATCTGACTTCTTCAAAGCAGGGATAAGAAACTGAGTTAACATAAACGGAGCAGATAAATTTATTTGAAGAGTTGAATACCAAAGTTTAATATCATATTGATCAATAGGCATTTGCGTACCAAGAATAGCAGCATTATGAATAAGACCATCAAGTCTATTAAATTTCTCAATAATATTATCTTGCAATTCTTGGTAATTCTCAGGCGAAGCACCTTCAAGATCTAGTGGGTAAAGTATGGGCTCCTTATAACCAGCATCAACGACTGCATCATAGGCATACTCAAGTGAACTCAAGTCTCTACCCAGCATAATAACGGTAGCACCTGCCTTTGCAAGATCCATTGAAATTGCAAGACCAAAACCTTTGTTTGCACCAGTAACTAAAATGACCTTACTGTTTAGTTCATTTTGCTTAACTTTATAATTTTTTGGAAGTTTCATTCACTGATATCTTTATTAGACTTTACACCAAGTGCCTTTAATTTTTCAGCACGTCCAATTAAATTACCTGGACCTGTTTGCAGTTTTTTTCTAGCATCAGAAAAACCCTCTTTAGTCTTATCTAGCTGACTTTCAATCTTATCTAAATCACTAAAAAAACCAGCAAGCTTGTCATACATTTTTCCTGCTTGACGAGCAATTTCATCAGCATTTTTGTTTTGTTTATCTGTTTGCCACATAAAATTCACCGTCTTTAAACTCATACTAAGCATTGAAGGTGAAACTAACATAATATTTTTCTTTAAAGCATCATCAAATAAGCTATGTTTATGCTGAAGAGCTAGCAAAAGAGCGCCTTCAATTGGTATAAAGACAAAAATAAAATCAAGACTTCTGACACCCTCAAGATTTTCATATTCTTTTATACTTATATTCTTAATTTGATTATCTATAGACGCAATATGTTTCTTTAAAGCTTCTTCATTAGTTTGATCAGCAACATAATCAACATAATCTTTAAGCGATACTTTTGAATCTATAACAACATCCTTTCCTTCTGGTAAATGAAGAATTACATCAGGTTTAAACTTCTCTCCAGTTTCGCTTTTATATTGTTTTTGTAAATCAAATTCAACACCCTCTTGGAATCCATAACTTGATAATAGTGAGCTTAAAATTTCCTCTCCCCAATCTCCTTGAAGTTTATTGTCATAGGTTAGGGCATTTGTAAGATTTTGAGCTGATTGCTGGGTTTCACGATTTGCCTCATGTAATGATTTAATTTGTTCTTTTAATGACGTTCTTTCTTCAATTTGTTCTTTAGTAATAGTTTCAATTCTATCTCTAAAGCCTTTTAATTGAGTTTGAAGAGGAGTCAATAAATCTGAATTATCAATCTTAAGTTTATCTCGATCATTTTTCAAAATATCAGATGCTAAAGCTTTAAAGTCATGATTTACCTGGCTTTTAAGTTGATCTACAAATTTAGATTTCTCTGCAAAACTTTTTTCTTTTTCTTCAAGAGTTGCTTTTAGTTGAATATTTTCTTCTCTGGAGTTGAGTAATTTTTTGTTAAATACATAGAAGGATATAAATGCACCAATTACAAGGGACAATAAGCCAATTAGAATATTCATGAAACTCTCCAAGCTTTATGAATCTTACGTATTTTAAGTAATATAGGGCTCATTAATGAAATAGCTGAATTTATCCTTAATAATCTTAGTAAAATTTTAGTTAGAATTACAANTAAATTATAACGTTAACCCATTACTATAACTATGCTGTTTTTAAGATCTTTATTGTACTTTATTGGCTCAATAATAAGCCTCATTGTTATAACTTTGTGTGGGTTATTTCTTNTAATTTTGCCTTATAGTTATAGACAAAGATTTCTTTCNANTTGGGCTATTTTTTGTATATGGTGGTTAAAAATTAGCCTAAATATTACTACTGATGTAAAGGGTAGTGAAAATATTAATTCATCTCCTAGTGTTATTATTTCCAATCACCAATCAACCTGGGAAACATTNGCTTTTCAGACCATATTTCCAGCTCATACTTGGGTGTTAAAACAAGAACTTTTATGGTTACCTGTGTTTGGCTGGAGTCTTGCTCTTCTAAAGCCTATTGTAATAAATCGAGGAGATAAATTAAATGCCATTAAAAAAGTAATTAAACAAGGTTCTGAGAGATTAAGTCAAGGTATTTCTGTTGTGGTTTTTCCTGAAGGCACCAGGCAAACATATAAACATTTAGGAGATTATCAAAATGGTGCTGCAGCTATTGCCAAGAAGTCTGGTCATGATATTATNCCTGTCTATCATAATGCAGGTAAATTTTGGCCAAAAGGAAGCTTTATTAAAAAACCTGGAGTAATAACAGTTGTTATTGGCAAGCCTATTTCTAGTTCATTTTTGACTTCTTCAGAGTTAACGAAAGAGGTTAGGAATTGGACACTTGAGCAAGAAAAAAAACTACTTTAAGTTTTCTTTGAATTAAAAATATGACAAAAAAGTTCAGCAGTTTTCTGAGTATCATAAAGTGCCGAATGCGCTTGCGTATTGTCCCACTCAATACCTACCTTAGCTACAGCTTTAGCTAGGACTGTTTCACCACAGTATAGAGCTGATAAGCTAACTGTATCCAAAGTAGAAAATTGATGGAAAGGACTCTTAAGATTTATTCTATCTGTTGCAGCTTTAACAAATCCTAAGTCAAAAAATGCATTATGCCCAACAAGAATTGACCTTGTGCATTCCTCATTTTTGAGATATTCATTAATACAGCTAAAAATTTCACTAAATGCTTCTTTCTCACTAACGGCAAGACGAAATGGACTGTCAACATCAATGCCATTAAACTTAAGTGCTGATGGCTCTATATTTGAGCCTATAAAGGGTTTTATATGGAAATGAAGGGTTTTCTTTGGTTCTAATAAATACTGATCATCAAGGCCAATAATAATAATACAGATTTCTAATAGAGCATCTTTGGATTCATCAAAGCCACCAGTTTCAACATCTACCACTACTGGGAGGTAACCTCGAATTCTGTCTTTAAGCTTCATTAATGTTTATTTAATAAAATAATTTACAAGCAATTCTTATTTAAAACTCTTTAAATAAATAACTGATTTTCTCTGATTATCATAACTCTTTTGTCGAATCAATGGGAGTGAGATTAATTCTGCTTTAGTAAATCCATATCTAAGAAAAAATCTACCTCCAAATTTTGAGAGAGCAAATATATAGGATAATTCCATATTTATTGACTTTTGAATCAAAGCCTCCATAAGCTTTGAAGATGTTCCAGTGTTATGAAAAGACTTCTTAACTGCAAGAGCATAAATTTCTCCAGCATTCTCAGGCTTATAAAATTTTAGTCCTGCACAAGCAATAATTTGACCACCCTCTTCTAGAACCACAAAATCATTTATTACTTGATTGAGATCCTCATAACTCCTATTTAGCAACTTACCATCTTCAACAAATGGTTGCATCAATTCAAATATTTGTGAGACTTTACTCAATTTATAGCCTTAAATTGCTTATAGAACCGGCCTATTTTAGTCTAAAATTTGTATTTTTTGCTTATTTAAATCGGATGTCAAATACAAGAAAATTTTCCTCAGCTGTTGTAGATGGATATGAGAGAGCCGCATCAAGAGCTATGCTTTACCCAGTCGGCTTTAAGAAAGAAGACTTTAAAAAACCGCAAGTAGGTATTGCATCAACCTGGTCCATGGTTACCCCTTGTAATATGCACATTAATGACTTAGCTGATCAAGCTGAGATTGGCGTCAATTCTGCTGGTGGAAAAGCTGTAATATTTAATACAATTACTATTTCAGATGGAATATCAATGGGCTCTGAGGGGATGAAGTACTCCTTAGTCTCTAGAGAAGTTATTGCTGATTCAATTGAAACTGTCGTTGCTTGTCAAGGGTTTGATGGAGTCGTAGCTATTGGTGGTTGTGATAAAAACATGCCAGGATGCGTTATGGGTCTTGCAAGACTAAATCGTCCATCTGTATTTGTTTATGGAGGAACCATTCAACCTGGTAAAAACCATACTGATGTTGTTAGTGTGTTTGAAGCTGTTGGTAAAAGAGCAAATAATGATATTAGTGATATTGAATTAGAACAAATTGAATCAACTGCAATTCCAGGTCCTGGTTCTTGTGGTGGAATGTACACTGCAAATACAATGGCTTCAGCAATTGAAGCTCTTGGAATGAGTCTTCCTAACTCGTCATCTCAAGATGCCATATCCGATGATAAAAATAGTGACTCATCAAGAGCTGGTGAAGCTGTATTAAATCTATTAAATAACGACATTAAGCCAAGCGATATTATGACTAAAGAGGCATTTGAAAATGCTATTACCTTAATCATCACGCTTGGTGGCTCAACAAATGCAGTTCTGCATCTAATTGCAATGGCTGATGCCATAAATGTTGACTTAACAATTGATGATTTCACTCGCATTGGTGCTAATGTTCCTGTTCTTGCTGATCTTAAGCCCTCAGGCAAGTATATGATGAGTGAGCTTGTTCAAATAGGAGGCACCCTTCCATTAATGAAGATGCTCCTTGATGCTGGTATGCTTCACGGTGAGTGTATTACTGTGACTGGTAAAACCTTAGCAGAGAATTTACAAGATGTTAAGCCCTATGCAGATGGTCAAGAAATCATCATGTCATTAGATAATCCAATCAAAAAGGATTCTCACTTGAGAATTTTACGAGGCAACCTTGCCTCTGAAGGTGCTGTAGCAAAAATAACTGGAAAGGAAGGGCTGACTTTCCAAGGAAAGGCTAAAACTTTTGCTTGTGAGGAAGATGCACTTCAGGCAGTATTAAATGATCAAATAATTGAGGGTGATGTAATTGTTATTCGTTACGAGGGACCAAGAGGAGGGCCAGGAATGAGAGAGATGCTTGCCCCAACCTCAGCAGTTATGGGTAAAGGCCTTGGTGGAAAAGTCGCACTAATTACTGATGGAAGATTCTCTGGTGGAACTCATGGCTTTGTTGTTGGTCATATTACACCAGAAGCTTACACTGGAGGTGCTCTAGCAATAATTGAAGATGGTGATGAAATTTTGATTGATGCTGAAAATAATCGGCTTGAACTTCTTGTGGATGATTCAATTATTGAAAATAGATTATCAAAATGGAAGCAACCCTCTCCTAGATACACTAAGGGTGTCTTAGCTAAGTATGCAAAGCTAGCCCAATCTGCATCACGCGGCGCAATTACTGAATAATTTTTTTCTAACTAAGGTCAGGTATAAAATCGATTTTGCGGTCATCAAGATTAACAGAAGCAACCTTAACTTTTATCATATCTCCTAGGCGATAAATTTTTCCACCTCTTTGACCTTTTAACTGATGGTGTACATCATCAAAAATAAAATAGTCATCCTTAAGATCTCTTATTGATACTAGGCCCTCAACATAAACTTCTGAAAGTTCAACAAAGAGTCCAAAACCAGCCACTCCAGAAATAACTCCATGGAAGTTTTCTCCCACTTTATCTCTCATATATTCACACTTCAGCCACTGCTCTACATCTCTAGATGCATCATCTGCTCGCCTTTCGGTCATAGAGAGGTGGGTGCCAAATTCAATCATTTTTCCAGATGGCTCTCTAGACGTATTATTCAGGACTCTTTTTATAGCACGATGCACTAGTAAGTCTGGATATCGCCTTATTGGAGATGTAAAGTGGGCATAATCCTCAAATGCTAAGCCAAAATGACCCTCATTAACTGGAGTATAAGTCGCCTGCTTCATTGTTCTAAGAACTACTGTTTTAATAATATTTTCATCATCTCGACCTTTTGCTTGCTTTAGGACTTTAGCAAAGTTTCTGGACTCTGGCTCTATACCACCTTCCAAGGTAAGCCCAATAGCTGTGAGAAATTTTTGAGTTAACTCGACCTTTTCAGCTGTTGGTTTAGGGTGTGATCTATAAAGGAAGTCTTCATTATTTTTTTGCAAGAATTTAGCAGCAGCTTGATTTGCCATTAACATGCATTCCTCAATAAGACGATGGGCATCATTTCTTGAGCTAGCTACAATATCTTTTATCTTGCCCTTATTATCAAATAGAATTTGGCTTTCAATCCTATCAAAATCCATGACACCACGTTTTTGTCTGGAAATTCTTAGGGTTTTATATAATCCATACAAGAAATCAATGTTGTCAGCAACATTAGAAAAAGTCTTTCTAAGGGGACTCTTTTTATCCTCAAGCATCTCATTTACCTGAGTATAGGTTAGACGAGCATGCGAAAGCATTACTGCAGAGTAAAATTTATAATCTAAAAGCTCACCCAATGGATCGATAGACATTTCACAAACCATTGAGAGTCTTTCTACTTTAGGGTTTAGAGAGCATAAACCATTTGAAATTGCTTCGGGAAGCATTGGGACAACTCGATGAGGAAAATAAACTGAGTTTCCCCGCTCATAGGATTCACTATCAAGCTCAGAGCCTTCTTTAACATAATGAGAGACATCTGCAATTGCTACTAATAATTTCCAGCCATTTTTAGTTGGTTCAGCATATACAGCATCATCAAAATCTCTTGAATCTTCACCATCAATTGTAATCAGCTCAAGTTTTGTAATATCAATTCTATTCTTTTTATCTTTTGGAATGACTTTAGTTGGTAATTGAGCAGACTCTTTAAGTGCTTTTTCAGAAAAAACTGCAGGTATTTGATGTCGATATATAGCTGAATCAACCTCAACTCCTTCATCAAGGTAATTGCCAATAATTGATGAGATCTTTCCTTTGGCGTCTGAATCAATAGTTGGAGATGATAGCATCTCAACAACAACTACTTGATTATCAAGACAACCATCTATTAACTCAGTAATTTCAATATTATGCTTTATGCGTCTATCATCTACGACTACATAAGGTTTTTTACCATCCAAATGAAGCCTCCCCACAAGAGTTTTTACAGTCTCTAAAACCTCAACTATTTCAGCGTCTAATTTTTTATTTAGAAGGCGGACTCTAATCTTATCACCATGAAAAACAAGTTTCATTTGTTGAGAAGTAAGCCTTAAATCTTTACCACCCTTATCAAGGGCGACAAATCCAAAGCCTTTTGGATTAGCAATAACTGTTCCTGTCAAAAGACCACGATTTGAAAATGGCCTATAGACACCACTCTTATTACAGCTAAGTTGCTTGTCTCTGACCATAGCTCGTAAACGCCTCTCAAAGGCTTTTTTTTGCTCATCTGCTAAAGCTAGTAGGTCAAAAAGCTGGCGCTTACTTCTTGGTTTTTCTTGAATAAAACTTAAAATATGTTCGCGAGATGGGATCGGGCTCTCATATTTTTCCGCTTCACGATCATAGTGAGGGTCAGACATAATGTGCTAAGTATAAAGTATGCTTAGAAATATTAATAACTAATCAAAGGGATTTTGAAGAATTAAAGTCTCATCTCTGTCTGGACCAGTGGATAAAATATCAACTGGAAGTTGACTTAGCTCTTCAATTTTTCTTATATAGTTTTGAGCCTCTAAGGGCAGCCCTTCAAAAGAATGAGTTCCAATTGTAGAACATTTCCAGCCAGGCATCTCAATGTATATTGGCTTTGACTGGGCATACCCTTCAGCTGAGAATGGAGGTATTGAAGTTCTTTGTCCATTAATTTCATAGGCAACACATATCTTAATTAAATCGAGCTCATCTAAGACATCAAGTTTGGTCAAGCAAATCCCACTAACAGCATTGAGTTTAAAAGATCTGTTCAAGATAACTAAATCTAACCAACCACACCTTCTTTGCCTACCCGTAGTTGCACCAAATTCATGACCCCTTGCACAAAGCTCTCTTCCAATAGGATCGCCCTCATCAGAAGTAACATCATAGTCAAGCTCGGTTGGGAATGGACCCCCACCAACTCTCGTAGTGTATGCTTTTACAATACCTAAAACATAATCTATATCTCTCACCCCTACTCCAGATCCTGTAACTGCACCACCAGAAGTTGTGTTTGAAGAGGTTACAAAAGGATATGTACCTTGATCTATATCTAGTAATGCTCCTTGAGCACCCTCAAATAGGATATTTTCATCATTTTCCATTAATTGATGTAACTTATCGGCAACATCAATAATCATTGGTTTAATGATACTTGCTTGATTTAGAGCCTCATCTAAAACTTGTTGATAATCTACACCAGGCTGCTTATAATAATTTTCTAAACTGAAGTTGTGATAATCAACAACCTCTTTAAGTTTTTGTGCAAAAAGCTTTTCATCTAATAAATCTGCCACTCTTAGGCCTCTTCGAGCAACCTTGTCCTCATAAGCTGGTCCAATACCATTACCTGTAGTTCCTATAGCTGCTTTACCTCTATGAATCTCTCGGGCTATATCTAGCTCAATGTGATATGGAAGTATTAATGGGCATCCTGGGCTTATTTTTAATCTCGATTTAACATCTACTCCTGAACTTTCAAGTTCAGCCATTTCCTTTAAAAGAGCTGTCATAGATAAAACGACTCCATGACCAATCAAACATTGAACATTATTTCTAAGAATTCCTGAAGGGATTAGATGTAAAACCGTTTTCTCACCATCTATAACTAGAGTATGGCCAGCATTATGACCACCTTGAAATCGAACCACGGAACTCACTTTGTCTGTAATTAAATCAACTATCTTGCCTTTACCCTCATCACCCCATTGAGTTCCTATAATTACGACATTTTTTCCCATCTTTGTCCCTGAATATTAATTAAGAATTAAGTTGTTGTTGAATTAAGAATTTTAGGTCAAAAGAAAAACCTGTAGCATCTCTTGGAGATCCAAATGATTCACTTAAACTGTTATACCTTCCACCTTGAGCTAACGCTTTTGAAAAGCTTGAATGATAAGCTGCAAAAACAAGTCCATTATGGTATTCATATGCTTTTACCTCACCAAGATCAAACATTAAATTGAGATTACTATCTTTAAAAGACTCATGGAGTCTTTCTAAATTAGTTATTGCACTTATAATTTCTGGAAATTCCTCAAAGAGCTTTAATGCCTGATCTAGAACTCCTTGCTCACCATCAAGTGAAATTAATGAGCGAAATTTATCTGCATGATTAATCTCATTATTAGAAAAAAAGTCAGTTAGGTCAGGAACTGATTTGCGTCTAAAGATATCCCTTAAAGTTGCTATATCTTGATTATTAAGTTCAGCAGATTCACAAAGTCCATTAAATATCGCGGTATTACCAAAACTAAGTGTTATATCTTTTACGCCCAATAAAGCTAGGGATGCCATCATCAGCTCAATTATTTCTATATCAGCATCTATATTTTTATTTCCATAAAGCTCAGCACCTGCTTGAATAGGTGAACGAGAAGCGTAAAAATCATCTGCTTTAGTTTGAAGTATTGAATTAATATAACAATATCTATTGCCTTTTTTTGCTATTGAACGTTTTGAGTCAATTCTAGCAATTTGGGGGGTTATATCTGAGTGAACTCCTAGCATTTGACCACTCACTGAGTCAAGAAATTTAAAGGTCTTCTGGTCGATTGACTTAGAATTTAT
>JGI26060J43896_10000083_pt1 | contig 29485 bp, 23 predicted proteins | sample MarorgKNORR_S2LV_6_FD_43896 | JGI IMG/M metagenome (IMG submission 43896) | reverse complement strand
TCTAAGATAATGCCATTTTCTTCAGAAAATCCAATTATTTCTGCTAGTGCTTCTTTAAGATACGCATTCTCACCAAATAACGGTAATGTCATTTCTTTGATTTTCCAGATAAGGCATCAGTTAATTTATCGATGTCTCTTAAATGAATATCTCTTTGCGCAAATGGTATTTCGATACCCTCTTCTTTGAAGCGTTTAAAGATTTCATAATTCATTTCACTCTTTACGCTTAAGAGATAATTAACATCCGTCAAAATAACTCTAATTTCAAAATCCATGCTGTCAGCGCCAAATTGTTTAAAAACCACACTAGGCGTTGAGCCAGGTAAAATTCTTGGATGACTTTCTGCAATCTCTCTCAAAACCTCTTCAACACGTCGAGGATCGCTTCCATATGCAACGCCAACTGGCACTATGACACGGCCATTATCACTGTTGTGAGTCCAATTTGTAACCGTTCCTGCTATTAAATCTGAATTTGGAACAATGACAGTCGCGCGATCAAATGTGTCAATCATTGTAGATCGAACATTAATTGAGCGCACGTAACCTGAATACCCACCAACGTCGACCCAATCGCCCTGCTTTATGGGCCTTTCGATTAATAAAATAATTCCAGAAACAAAATTGGAAACAATAGCCTGCAGACCAAATCCAATACCTACTGATAAGGCCCCCGCAACAATAGCAAGCCCAGATAAATCAATACCCGCAGCAGTTATCGCAATCATCGCTACCACAAAAATACCAAAATACGATGTTACAGCTAAAACAGCATTTTTACCACCAGCATCTAGTCGAGTATTTGGTAGAATTGAGTCTTTCAACCCTCGTTGGATCAATTTAGTTATCATGTAACCTAGGACAAATATCACCACAAAGGTAATAAGGTTTGTTGGTGTTAAGCGTGCGTCCCCAAATTGAAATCCATTCTGTAACCAGTTCCAGAATTCAGTTAAATCTGTTGTTCGCGCGCCCCAGAAAAGTGCAATACATGGTATCGCAATACAAATTAAGACGATTCCAATTAAAGTTCTTAAAAATCCAGCAGTGAGTGTATTCTCGCCCTCATCCTTGTTCCACGTAATATTAAGAAGCTCAGAGGCATAGGTATGCGCAATTAAAACAACTCCAAGTGCTAATAATGTCTCAATAATGGGGTAAACTAATGCGATAGACGCTTCATAATAACCAATTGCAGCGATTACTGGGCCAACTATTGAAATTAACTTTATAATTCTAGCTAAAAAACGAAGGGACATTTGTCTAAATGACAAATCTCCATCTAACCCTCGGTTTTGTTCAAACTTGTTTGCAATTCCAGCAAAACGGAAAAGAGCAACACTCGCAATAATTATTAATAAGAAGTTTGGCGCTAATATAAAATTATTCTCGGTCGAATTTAGCACAAATATATTTTTAAATAAGAAAAAAGCGCCTAATACCCACCCCAAAAGCCCAACGTTATTAACGGCAGTATCAGCATTATTATCAGCCATTTTAAATAACGGCTCGTTCAGCTCATCTCCAGAAAATATTACTTTGGACAACCAACGTCCCGCAAGACCCAATGCAATTACCATATATAATCCACACACTAGTGTTGTTCCACTCTGACCTGATAAAATTAACTTAAGCCCATAATAAATTGAAGTAGCCGCTAGGATAGTAGATGCAAAAGGAAGAAGTTGGTTTAGCCGTGATTTCACCATTAACTGCCATTCATTATCCGATGAAAAAATTGAATTGAGAGTTTTCTTTATTCTTAAAGTTCCCTGCCAAATCAACAAAGCTGCAATAAAAAACCACATGAGGATTTGCAATATATTTTGAGAAGCTGAACTTCTAGCCTCACTAACTTCTGTCGTTATAGATGAGAGAGAGACCCGTAGGTCTTTAACACTGTTCATAATTAAAGAGGGGTTTAAGGGAGACTCTCGCAATTCAAACAACTTAGCAGCTTGTCTCGCTCGTATGATTTCATCAACTTCTGCAATTAAACCATTTGCTCTTTCAAATGCTTCTGCTGCTTCTCGAGATGGTGCTTGCTCTAATTTAATCTGTAATTTTAATTCCTTACGCCTCTCAGTTATTTCAGATGACTCGTCCTCTCCGTCAGAAGCCTCTGGTCCTAACGCGGCCAATTGCGCCTTTAGGCTGGTAAGACGCGTTCCACCCTGCTCTCGCAAATTAAGAAATACAGATCTACTTCGTGATAATTCGACTCTTAATTCTTCCAGCGACAATGATGATGACGTATCATTTGCAAGTATGACCTCTGCCTGAGAGGCAAACGAATTCCAATCCTCATATATTTCAGATGAATTATTTTGCCCCCAAAGCGGTTGGACAAATAAAATAAAAATAAATCCTAATAAAGTACTGCGCATCAAGTCACCTCAACTTACAAACATTGGTTTCATTGGTTTTGCCACATCTTGCATCAACCAACCCGGAACAGGAAGACCCTTTTCTCTTAAAAACTCAATGTTATAAAGTTTTGACTGATATCGTGCTCCTGGATCACACAAAATTGTGACAATTTTATGCCCTGGTCCTAGTTCTTTAGCCATTTTAATAGCACCAGCAACATTTATCCCACTAGAGCCACCCAAACAAAGGCCTTCATTTTCCAATAAACTGAATAAGACGGGCAAAGCCACTTTATCAGATATATTAAATGGCATATCGACAATAAGTCCTTCAAGATTTTTAGTGATCCTACCTTGCCCAATACCCTCTGTTATAGAACCACCTTCAGATTTTAATTCACCCGTTTTATAAAAATTATATAATGCTGCGCCATCTGGATCTGCTAAACCAATTTTGATATTTTTATTTTTTTCCCTCAAGCCGTACGCAGTGCCCGCTAATGTACCGCCAGTTCCAACTGCACATATAAAACCATCAACTTTTCCATCAGTCTGCTCCCAGATCTCATTTGCCGTGGTTTGGATGTGAATATTTCGATTAGCGATGTTATCAAATTGATTAGCCCAAATGGCACCATTTGGTTCTGTCTTGGCCAATTCCTCCGCTAACCGTTGGGAGTACCGAATGTAGTTATTTTGATCCCGGTAAGGAAGAGCAGGCACCTCAACTAATTTTGCACCAGCCAATCTAATCATATCTTTCTTTTCTTGGCTTTGTGTATTTGGTATTACCACAACCGTTTTAAAACCCATTGATGAACCTACTAAAGCCAAACCTATTCCAGTATTACCAGCAGTTCCCTCAACAATTGTTCCACCTGGTTGCAGATCACCTTGCTTGATCGCATTTTCAATAATTCCAAGTGCAGCCCTGTCTTTTACCGACTGACCAGGGTTCATAAACTCAGCTTTACCATATATTTCACAGCCAGTTTCTTCAGATGCCCTATTGAGCTTTATTAATGGCGTTTTACCAATTGCATTTTTTAGGTCAGAAAAAATTTGCATATCATCCTACTTGGTAGAGATTTTTTAAAAAATAACTAGGCGAAAATCTTACATAAAATACAAATGCAATTAAAAGCTACAAATTAAAAGCTTTTAATTTGTCAAAGAAATTAAAAATTAAATACATTATTTTGGTTTGGAGATCGCTATCTGAGTTACATCACAATTTCCAAATTCAAATGCTGATGCACATGAAGTTAAATAAAAGTTCCACATATTACGAAATCTATTATCAAAACCCATTTTATGAATATCGTCCCATTTGTCGTTAAAGGTCAGATGCCAGCGCCTAAGAGTTTGAGAATAACTTTTGGCAAACTCTATTGAATTCTCATGTATCAGGCCGGCTCGTTCAACTTGCTGTCTTAATGCATTCGGACTTGGAAGCATTCCTCCTGGGAAAATGTATTTTTGAATAAAATCAACGCCTTTTCTATAAGCCTCAAACCTATTCTCACTTATTAGTATAATTTGTAATGTTGCTTTTGCGCCTGGCTTTAATCGATCACGTATTGTTTTAAAATATGTTGGCCAATATTGTTCACCTACAGCCTCAAACATCTCTATCGATGCAATACCATCATATACGCCAGTTTCATCTCGGTAATCCCTCATAACAATGGTTACTAGATCACTCAGACCTAGTTTTTTCATTCGTTCTACCGCATAATCATGTTGTTCTTGACTTATAGTTAAACCAGTCACTTTTAGGCCACGTTCTTTTGCAGCATATTCGGCAAAACCGCCCCAACCACAACCAATTTCTAAAACATGATCTCCAGGTTTAACATCCATCATATCAACCATCGATTCATATTTTCTTATTTGAGCTTTTTCAGTAGACTCTTGTCCATTCTCAAATAGAGCTGATGAGTAACTCATTGTTTTATCGAGCCATTTTTTATAAAAATCATTTCCTAAATCATAATGATAAGAAATGTTCTTACGCGCTTGACGTTTTGAGTTTCCATTTAACCAATGTCGCATTTTTTCAAATGCTCTCACCAGTCCCGCACCAGGGAACCCATCAAAAATACCATCATTTCTATCTAATATAAGGTCCATAAACACCTGGAGATCAGGTGTTGACCACCACCCCTCAAGATATGCATCACTAAAACCAAGGTCACCTTCGCGGATTAATCGAGCAAAGCAGTCACTATTATGGATCTCAATAAGAGCTGCGGGACCAGCTTGATTGCCGACAGTTCTAAAAATTCTACCATCATCAAGTTTTATATCTAATCTACCAGTTTCAAGGCTTTGCGCTATTTTGAATACAGATTTAAAATAACGAGGTAAATCTTTTTGGTTCTCGGTCGAAGTAAAAATCATTTCGGCATCTCATTTTCTTTTTTACATAAATAAACAAATATTTTAAATTGCTCAAGAAAATTTCTCATTATCTGCTGATTTTAATGACTTATATGCTAATAATGCTCGCTCACGCCCTACTTTTAAATCAATTATTGCCTCTGGATACTTATCTTCACACGATAAACTCCATGATTTAGGTATAGCTTCATAAAAGGAAAGAGCACGCTCACTACCCTGACAACCTTGGTTCAAATAGTTGTTTCGATAAATATTATCTCCATCAAATTTCTCAGCCTGACCCTGTGGATTGAAAATTCGAAAATAAGGAGCCGCATCCGGACCGCAACCAGCCACCCATTGCCAACCCATTGCATTAGAAGCGGGATCCCAATCGATTAATGTCTCTTCAAACCATGCTTTGCCTACTCTCCAATCGATCATCAAATGCTTTGTCAAATAAGATGCGACCAACATCCTCGCCCTATTATGCATTTTGCCAGTTATATATAATTCCCGCATTGCGGCGTCTATGAGTGGTTCACCAGTCCGCCCCTGACGCCAGAGCTCTGCATCTTCACAATCACCTTTCCAAGCAAAATTATTCCACTCGCTTCGCCAGTTTTCAGTTTCGATCTGTGGTGTATGATAAGAAAGGTGATAACCAAATTCTCGCCAAGCAATCTCTTTTTGAAAATGCTCTGCACCTCTAAGACCAATTCTTTTGGCATTTTCGGCCGCAAACCACATTTTTCGGGCCGAGATTTCACCCCAAGTTAAGTTTTCAGACAACCCAGAATTAAAATCCTCACCAAGATTATCTCTTCTATCTTTATATAGATCAATTTTTTCGTCAAGAAACTCATTTAACCTCTTTATCGCATTTTGCTCTCCAATATTTGCATATTCATGAACAATTTTGGCTCCTCTTCCCATACCCTGACATAATTCCAAGGTTTTTAATGCAACCGACCTTGGCCATTTATCAGGCGCTTGAAGTCGATTAACGTCAAGAACTTCTGGATCTACAGAAATGGCTTGAAGTGCTCTCCACATTGGCGAGTATACCTTAAAAAAAGTACCGGCTTTTGTTTTTGCCAACCAAGGCTCAAAAACTAAAAACCCTTTGAAGCTTTTAGCTTCTATATCAAAAGACTTTAACCCTAATTTTATTTTTTTATCCCTTGAAATTGCCTTGGGATCATAAGCTCTGGACCAATAAACACTTCGTGCACCTGTCTCTTTTATTAATCCTGCAAGAGTGTCTAAAGCATTACCTTGTCTTATTATTAAACGGGATCCAATATTGCTCAGCGAAGCTTGAAAACAGCGAATGGCCTGATCTAATCGCCATTTTGGCGCCGCACCGAAAGTTTCTATAACCTCGTCTAAAATAAATACTGGAATTACCGGACAACCAGTTTCCTCAGCTGCTTTTAAAGCTGGATTATCGTGCAGTCTAAAGTCACGCCTCATCCAAACTATAATTGGTGTATTATTATTCATGATATATATACGGCTAAACAACCAAATTAGATCAAAGTACTTTATCCAAAGTCTTAATTAAATGAGAAACCTCTTCCTCAGAAGTATAGTGGACAAAGCTAAGCCTTAATGCTCCATTTTTTCGGTCAACGCCCAATGCATCGAGCAAGCGAACCGCATAGAAATCACCACCACCAGCATTTATGCCTTCTTTACTCAAATTCTTTGCGATATCAAAAGCATTAGAACTCACTTCCACAGCAACTGTTGGCGCCCGCTTATTTGCATCATCTGGCCCCAGTAAACGCACCGAATTTCTTGCTGATAAGTTATCCAATAACGGCTGAAGAATATTTACTTCATGACTGCGGAGTAAATCATGCACAGCCTCTCCACGTTTTGCAGCATTCGCCTGTGGTTCAAAATGATGGTCGTGTAATAAATCAAAATAATCTGCCATGCCAGCACAAGCAGCTATTTGCGCATGATCAGGTCCTGCGGGTGTGAATCTTCTTGTTGGATAATCTGCATTAAAATAATGGGCTTGGTTGGGCAGAGCACTGTTAAGTCTCTCAGACAACACCATAATTCCTTGATGAGGACCGTATGTTTTGTAAGTTGAAAATAAATAAACATCAGGCTGTAAATCACCTATATTTGGAAAACCATGTGGGGCATACGACACTCCATCTACGCAAGAATAAGCCCCGGCATCCCGCACTAATTTAACCATTTCCTTAACAGGGTTTATTTCGCCAACGATATTAGAACAATGAGGGAAACAAACTAACTTAACTTTCTTGTCCAATAAGTTCTTAAGATCATTAATATCCAAATGTCCCGTATTTGGGTCAACACCCCATTCTCTTACTTCCACGCCTTCTTCAACCAATCGCCTCCAAGGACCAGAATTTGCCTCATGGTCTTGATTGGTGACTATTATTGCATCATTTTCATTTAATAATTTAGCAAAAGCTTTTGATAAAACGTAAGTATTTTGTGTCGTTGATGGTCCAAAATTTAATTGATCTGGATCAATTCCCATAAGCCCAGACAAACGATCTCTCGCCTCGTCCATTTCCTCACCCCCTAATTGGGAAGCTTTATAGGCACCATAGGGTTGTACTTTTCGATGTGTGTAAAAACGGGTCAGCCTGTCTATAACTGGGCCACATGTATAAGAACCTCCCGCATTTTCAAAAAATCCTTGACCTTTTAAGTCAACACTTTGGAATGCTGGAAACTGCTCTCGTACAAAATTTATATCTAATTTTGCCATATTTAATAGTCCTTTAAATATTTACCAAATTAAAAACTAGGCACAGTGTCGTACTAATCTTATTGAAGCTAATATGGTAACTCCAAAAAGGTGTTACCATATTTTGTGAAGCTGGTTACTTTGCTCCTTGGCCTTTTTCAGTAGCGTTTACTAAACATGCCATATTTCCATATGGGTGCTTATTTTCATACATAAGCTGATGTGCATGCCCAATCTGATCGAATGTATACGTTTCTGACAAACATGGGTCGACCTTTTCAGCAAGAACAAGCTCATTGACTGCCTCTGCTTGTATATCATTTGCTAGGTGTGATCCTTGCAAACGCTTTTGCATCATCCAATGATAACGAAGATCCATGGTTATATTATAACCTGATGTACCTGCACATATCACCACCATACCACCTGTATCACAAACAAAACCAGATGTAGGCAGTGTCGCCTCACCAGGATGTTCAAAAACAATTTTTGGATTTTTTCGCTCTCCAACAGCCTCCCAAATAGCTTTTCCAAAGCTTCGCGCGCCACCTACCCAAGCTTTATAATCTGGAGAACTGGTTTCAGGCATTGGGCCCCAATGACTAAAGTCATTTCTATTTATAACACCAACTGCGCCTTTATCTAAGCAAAACTGTCTTTTATCTTCATTTGAAATGACTGCAACTGCTTTACCACCTAAGGCAGAAACTATCTGTAAAGCCATAGCACCTAACCCACCAGCAGCGCCCCAAACCAATACTACGTCATCTTTCTCAACAGTATGAGGTGCCCACCCCATTAATTGTCGATAAGCTGTAGACGCGCAAAGCATGTAACAACCTGCCTCTTCCCAACTTAAATGGCTGGGTTTCTTTTTTATTTGATGAGATTGAGCACGCGCAAACTGACAATAGGAGCCATAATTTGTTTGATATCCCCATATTCTTACAGATGGCGCTAACATAGGGTCTTTTCCCGAAAGTACCCATGGATCTTCTGGCTCCCACCAGCCAGAATGGACAACTACTTCTTCACCTACCGTCACATCTTTAACTGCCTCACCTACAGCCCAAACAATACCAGCTGCGTCAGATCCACCAGCGTGAAAATCCTCTTGTTCACCTTTTTTCTGACGATCGGCAATAACATCAACAGGAAAACCAAGGCCTGCCCAAACATTATTATAATTAATTCCAGTAGCCATAACATAAACTAAGACATCTTTAGGGCCAATCTTTGGCGTATCAATCACTTCACGCTGCCAAGCTTTGGTTGGTTCTCCAAACCTATCTTGTCGAACAGTAAAAGCGTGCATTTTTTCAGGAACCTCACCCAACGGTGGCATTTCTCCCAAATCATAAAGTGGCTTAATATCCATATTTTTTTCTCCTAATTTTTTTATTGTGAGTAAAATTCGTTATTATTGTTTGTTTTAAATAAAGGCTAAGACAATAAAGTTAAAAATTGTAACTTCTACTTTTGAACAATTTTTTTCAAACCTTTATCGTATTTAAAGGAACGTTCGCCTTTCCAATTTATTGGACAAATTTCAGCGGATCTGCCGTCAAAATCCCAAACACGACCATAATCTCTAACGCGGCTCTTATTTCCTTTTGCCACTATAACATCTGGGCCCATCCAATATTTCGTGTTTTTAACAATCACCGGTTCTTCATTATTCTTACCAGTAACCATTTCAACTTCACCTTGAATTTTTCTTTCAATCATAATTCTTCTTATCGTTCCATCACGTTCGATAACCACTGGTGCACGCTCAGCACCAATAATTTCAGAAACAAGCATGGTAAACAGTCCAGTTGTTCCACCAGCCTGACCAGAAAAAATTTGCAACAAGCCATTATAGGCTTTACCGCTCGCCCTATCATCAATATACGCTGCAACTTTCCAATTTCCTTCAGCCATTCTACCTGGAATATCGACAAGTAACCCGACATTTAAACCAGACAAATCTTCACCCTCGTAATGGCCTTCGTCGATGATGATTCCCATCCAAGCGTGACAATGGCCTTCAGTTGGTGGATGTGCACCTAAAGAAACCACACACGGACAAAATACTGTACAAGAGCAATTTAAAATTAGTTCACCTTTTATTGACCAATCTGTAGGCGTGGCTTTACGTCTCATCGGATTATCCAATTTAGCCGAGATTTTTGATTTTGTTGAAATCCTATCTGACTTTCCCGAAGCTGCATTTGCTACCATCTTTATTCCCCTAAGAATTTTAATTTAAATTATGTTAATCGCTCTAGCACCGATGGACAAGCCAATTAAGACTAACGTTACGCCAATTGGTTTGGCTAAATATGCTCCAACCTGAGGTAATTTTTCTAAAACCATCAATAAGGTTGCCAGACCCATCCACAAGAGATTCATTGTACCACCAACAAAACCTAATACCATAAAACCCCAACAGCACCCTACGCAGTACAAACCCAAACCAAAACCCATTAAAAAGCCNCCACTAAAACCTAGACGCCAATTTTTAAGAAAAAAAGTGAATGGCGAATGGCAAACAGCATGGCAGGTATTTTTTATCCAGGTAAATTGAAAACATCCAACAATGATCAAAAAGATAGATGCAAGCAATAACGAGTTCAAAACACCTAAAACATTTATCAACCCCAATTGTAATAAAATTAATTGAAATAAAGCAAATATTGCAGCTCCTGCAATCCAAACAATACTAAAACCAATAAGGACACCAATCCAACCAATACGAGTTCCGTCTGCTGATTTCATTAAATCTTCATAACTTCGAAGAGTTGGAACCATTGTTGGCAACATCATTGCCGCCATCATAATGGACCACATAGGAAACAAAGTTCCAAAAGCATTCATTTTCATCATATTCATTCGAACAGATTGTCCAAATACATTTAATCCAGACATTTGAGACATCGAATAAAGATACCACCAACTTAACAATATGATTGAAAAAAAACTTAACCAGCAAAGCGTCCTAATTAGTGCATTTTTTCTTATCACTGAATTAATCCTTTTTAAATTTTTGCCAAGCTAATCTTATAATTAAATTAATTTGTCAAAGGAAATCTATATCATCAGGTACAATAAAAATATTAAGACTAAAACAATAATTAGATGGAGGGCTGTTCTTAGTTTTTTAAAGACTTTGATCTAAGACAAGCACTATTTTCTGCAACCTTAATCTATAGTTTTACTAATTTGCTCAAGCTTGCCTGAAGGACGCTATTTTATTTTTAGTGAAAATCTATTCTTCTAAATTTGCCATTTCTTGATCTAACAAGTCACGTTTTTGTTGTCGAAATAAAATAACAGCTGCAATAGCCACAAGAATGGCAACAAATAAAATAATGATAGTTGCAAGCGCATTTATATCTGGGCGTAAGCCAAGCCTAATACGTGAGAAGATCAAAATTGGTAATGTATTTGCACCAGGACCTGTCACGAAACTAGCAATCACAAGATCATCAAGAGATAAAGTAAATGCAAGCAACCATCCTGAAAACATCCCTGGCGCAAGTCTAGGTAATGTTATTGACGTCATTACTTTGAACGGTTTAGCACCAAGATCAGCTGCAGCTTCTTCTAAAGTTTCTCCCATACCAGTTAATCTAGCTTGGATGATAACTGCTACATAAGCCAATGAAAAAGTAATATGGGCTATAGTGATTGTTGTAAAACCACGCTCACTAGGCCAACCTATCAATTGTTTCAATGAAATAAAAAATACCAATAATGATAAGCCAGTTATTACCTCTGGCATTACAAGGGGCGCAACCAACATGCCACCGAAAAGTGTGCGCCCTTTAAAACGGCCAAACCGCACCATTGCCAGCCCGGCTAGCGTGCCAAGTATTGTCGCAAAGGTAGCATTAACCAGAGCAATTTTTAAACTCAATAAAACAGCTTTCCAAACATCTGGGGAGTCAAACAATACAAAGTACCAACGAAACGACCACCCCCCCCAAACTGGGACAAGTTTTGAATAATTAAACGAATAAATGATAAGTAGAATTAAAGGCACATAAAGAAACGTAAAACCCAGAAATAGCATTATCGTTAAAAATCGGGACCTTCCATATTTCATCTTATAAGCCTTCCGCCGCTTTACCTTGATAATGCTGATATACGGCCATCGGCAATACGAGGAGTAAAAGTAAAACAATAGCGACTGCAGAAGCAACAGGCCAATCAATATTTCGTGCAAACTCATTATATAATTGGCGTCCAATCATTTGCACATTTCCCCCACCAAGCAAATCAGGGATCACATATTCTCCTGTCGCAGGAATAAACACTAGCAACGACCCTGCAATGATACCTGGAATTGTTAAGGGCAGAGTAACTTTGATAAATGTATTTATTGGACCAGATCCAAGATCAGCGGCTGCTTCGTTCAAAGTTGCATCAAGCTTTTCCATATTTGCATATAACGGAAGGATCATGAATGGTAAGTAGGTGTATACTATACCTATATATACTGCGAATTCCGTATAAAGCATTCGAATTGGTGTATCAGTTATCCCAAGTGAAATTAACAAGTTGTTTATCGTTCCTTGATCCGCAAGTAGACCCATCCACGCATAAACCCTTAAAATAAATGATGTCCAAAAAGGCAGAATTATTGCAAACAAGAGAAGTGGTTTACTCGTTCTGCTTGAACGAACGATACCGTAAGCAACTGGATAGCCTATCAAAAGGCAGAATAAAGTCGATATAGATGCTATTTTTATAGAATTTAAATATGTACGTGCATAAAGAGGGTCTTCAAAAATATAAATAAAATTATCAAAAACTAACCTAATTGTGACAATACCACCATCAATCCATTCGATCATTTTACTGAAAGGCGGGCTTGAAATAACCAATTCAGCAACGCTGATCTTAGCTACAATAAAAAATGGGGCTAAGAAGAAAATTAATAACCAAACAAAAGGTACTAATACAACAATCGTTTTCCAACTTGACTGAAACCTATTTAAAAGGCGTCTAAAAGATTGAATAAAATTTGGTGCAGGTTCATTTGGCAAGTTAGTCTGGGTCATTTTTTTAGCAACATAGCACTTGAAGCATCCCAATTAAGATACACTTTATCTTGTAGTGAAATATGATGTTTTAGATTTTTTGGTCTTACTTGGTTTGGAACTGTCACATCAATTTTATAATCATTTGATATACGCACTTTATATCTTGAATTATTTCCCAGATAGCCAATGTCATCAATTATCCCAACAACTTTATTCTCTTCACTCTCATCTGCAGTCTGCATGCTAAGATGGATTTTCTCTGGTCGAATTCCATAATAGACCTCACTACCCTCTGAAACTTCCACAGCACTTTCCACATAAAAATTACCAATTTCTGTAGCAACCTGCAAATTTTTACCTGAACGCGCAATAACCGTTCCATCAAATATATTTGCAGATCCTATAAAATCAGCAACCAAGCGGTTTTCAGGAAATTCATAAATTTCAGTAGGAGAACCTATTTGCACAAATTTACCCTCATGCATCACTGCAATGCGGCTAGAAAGAGTCATCGCCTCTTCTTGATCATGGGTTACAACTACAAAAGTAACACCAACCTTTTCTTGGATATTAACCAGTTCAAACTGAGTCTGCTCGCGCAGCTTTTTATCTAGCGCCCCAAGTGGCTCATCTAAAAGCAAGAGTTTTGGTTCTTTTACTAAAGCACGAGCTAAAGCCACCCTTTGTCGCTGACCACCTGATAATTGTTGAGGGCGCCGTTTCTTGAAATCTTGAAGTTCAACTAAGCGCAAAATATCGTCAATACGATCTCTTATTTCTCCTTTTGCCAATCCATCTTGTTGCAACCCAAAAGCAATATTCTTCTCAACTGTCATATGAGGGAAAAGAGCATAATTTTGGAACATCATATTAGTTGGCCGTTCATAAGGTGGTACGTCTGACATATCTTTTCCATCGATCAAGATTTGTCCGGAAGATGGACTTTCAAACCCCGCTAACATCCTCAACAAAGTTGTTTTTCCACAGCCAGATCCACCAAGTAGACAAAAAAGTTCTCCCTTATAGATCTCCAAGTCAACATTATTTACAGCCACAAAAGAACCAAAAGTTTTTGTGACACCACGAATTTCTAATAATGGCTTTTTATCTGCACTAAATACTTTGTTCTGAGTATCATCTTCTTTTAAAATTGAGTTATCATCGGTCATCATGAACCTCATAGGAAGTGACGTTTGAACATATGAATTTAGGTAATGGTGGTGTTAATAAACAAAACACCACCATTTCAGGTTATTTAATTACCTGCTTTAAAGTCAGTCCAAGTTCTGGTTTGCATTCGCTGAGCTTTTGGCGGCAACGAAGCATTAGTGTACATATGATCTATTTGATCACTCGTTGGAAAGGCTGCTGGACTTGAGGTAACTTCTTCATCAACCAAAGGTTTACCTACCAGGTTCGCGGTCGCATACCAAGTGTAATTACTATCTGCAGCGCCAACTTCAGCACGCATCATATAATTTAGAAATAAATGCGCGTCTTCGACATTCTCAGCATCGGCTGGGATTAGCCAACCATCAATCCACAAGTTTGCTTTTCCAGCACCTGCAGGAAGGAAAAAATCAAGAACAACGCCCGTATTTGCTTCAGCAGCTCCTGCCATAGCCAAAAGCCCATCAGGACCCCACGTTACAGATACACAAAACTCTTTTTCTGGCATACGTCCATAAGCATAATTATCAAAAGTTTTGATATAAGGTCTAATCTGAGCAAGCATCTCACCCGCTTTGTCATAATCCTCTTTATTGGTGGTACCAGGATCAAGACCCAAGTGTGCAAGAGCCATTGGTATGATATCCTGTGGAGAGTCTAGAAAAGAAACCCCACACTTTGCTAACTCTTTCATATGCTTTGGATCAAATATCATATCCATTGAACCAATTGGCGCATCTGGATATGTTTCTAAAACCAATTCCTCATTGTAAGTCACACCATGGGTTCCCCACATGTATGGAACAAAATGTTTATTACCAGGATCCCAATCTGCGCCTAATTGAGCCATGATGGCTGGATCCATATTTTTGACATTATCTAATTTTGAAAAATCAAGTGGTGCAACTATGCCAGCTTTAATCAGCCTTGCAACCATACTTCCCGAGTGGCTCACCACATCGTAGCCACTACTACCAGCAAGTAATTTAGCATCAATTGATTCAGCAGAGTCATACAAATCATAAATGACTTTTATCCCATATTCTTCTTCAAAATTAGCAATAGTTTCTTCACCAATGTATTCAGCCCAGTTGGTAACCTTAAGAATACGTTCTGCTGCAATTGCTGCTCCTGTCATAAAAAGACTTATCACTGTCGTGCTTAACAAAATTTTTGAGTAGTTTCTTACTTTCATCGTATTTTAACTCCCTATTATTTTATAATTATTTTTTACGTAATTTTATCACTCAGTTATGACCAAATAGCCGAGCATCTCCGAATTTTAACTCTTTTCACCCGAAATTTTCAAGTTCGTTTATGCGAACATCGGTTCGATAAACAGTGCACGAATTAGTACCTCTGTCAACGCTAAACAAATAGTTAGCTCCCCCATATGCTTAAAACTGAATGTTTTTATTCATCAATAAAGGATTAGTAAAATAATTATGGAGTACGAGCTGGACGCAAAAAAGGTATTATTTTGATACTTTGACAAATAACGACAGGGTTATTTGGCAAATAGAATACACAAATCTACTCAGACATTAAAATTGTAAGTCGTTGATAGAACCTCTTTAACTGGTTCATTAATTTTTTTTAAAGCTGGAATTTTTTCCCTCAAATGATCATGAAAAGTCTTCAAACCATATTCTAAATCAGACAGCATCACTCCATCATACGCAGAACTCTGTGTTGCTTCACAAGCCCAAACGCAGAGCTTTTGATCTTCATCCATCGTGTCTCTATCAATCCTGTAGGACAAATACCTAGAAGCACGCAACGCACGGGATTCTTCACGATGTTTATAAATAGCCCCCTGCTGGATAGTTTTAGTAGCAGATACGGGGACTTCTTGATAATAAATAACACTATCTGGATAAAGTCCNAAGACTATATTTGGAAACATGCCAATATATAACCATGCTTGTTGATTGGANGGGGGTAAATGTTCCACTTTTGGTAAAATATTTTTATATTGTTGAACAGACCAGAGTTTCGACGGTCCTCCATTAAAGTAACCAACAGATCGAGAAGCACCTTCAATATAAGGTTCATCAAAATAATCATTTCCGTATAAGTCGTGAAGCCCTGGATGAGCCTGTCTTACATGGTAACCCTCGTTATCAACATCACGGATAGCCTTCCAATTAACATTTAGTGACTCTTTCCATACGCCATTACCATCAGGCACCATTTCTCCCAGCTTATAATGACTTATCTCTTCCTCATAACGTTCTAATATTTTTTTAACGGAAGGTTGGTTGGACGGCTTAAATCTAATAAAAATAAAACCATGCCAAATTTCCATTTCAACAGGTTTTAAGCCCCAATCCTCCTTATTCATTGGAGGAAAAGAATTTCTTTCTGCTATTCCTCTCAAGGTACCATCTAGATTATAGGCCCATCCATGATATGGACAAATCATAGCCTTATTACATCTCCCGGACGAACCCTCAACAACCCGAGCACCTCTGTGGCGGCATAAATTGTGAAAAGCCCGCACTGTCTGATCATGGCCACGGATTACCACTGCACGCTCTTTTGCTATATCGTATGTATGGTAATCTCCAGGCTCAGGAATATCATTAACGTGACATACCAACTGCCAGTGTTTTCTAAATAGCTCTTCATTTTCGACATCTAAAAGATTATCACTAAAGTAAGCCCATCCTGGCAATCCATTTCTTTCCCAATCTTTTGGCACAATATTATCATTTTTCATCTTATTTATTTTCTACTCCAGGAAGAATACATAATAATTCATAAAGTATATTAGCAGCAGTTAGGGCAGTATTACCAGAGGGATCATAGGGAGGAGATACTTCAACCAAATCACAGCCTACTATATTTAAACCACGTAGCCCTCTCACCAACTCAACTGCTTGAGGTGTTGTAAGGCCACATATCTCAGGCGTGCCTGTTCCTGGTGCGTATGCCGGATCAAGACTATCAATATCAAAAGTTACATATGTTGGGTGTGATCCGATTTGGCTCCTGACTTTTTCGGCAAGTGGTCCTAAAGACTTATGCCAAAGTTCTTCTGCCTGAATAACATTAAAACCCCACCCCCTTGCCTCATTGAAATCTTCAGCTGTATAGCCTGTTCCCCGTAATCCAATTTGAAAGACTAATTCTGGTTTTATAAGTCCCTCTTCATAAGCCCGCCTAAAAGGTGTTCCATGCGCTATTTTCTCACCAAACATATGATCATTAACATCAGCATGGGCATCAATATGGACTAAGCTAACTGGTCCATGTTTTTTTGCTAATGACCGCAGTATTGGCAAAGTTAGTGTATGATCTCCACCCAAGGCCATTGGAATAACTGGACTTAATAAGAGATTATCATAAAAATCCTCAATTCGTTTCACAGAATCCTTGAGATCAAAAGTATTAATTGGAATGTCGCCAATATCAGCACAATTCAATGAATCAAAAGGTGCTGCTTTTGTCCACATATTATATGGTCTAAGCATATTACTCTCTGCTCGAATTTGTTTTGGGCCAAACCTTGTTCCCGAACGCCAACTGGTTCCGATATCCATTGGAATACCCAAAAATGCGACGTCTAAATCTTTTGCATTTTCTGAGCTAGGCAGTCTCATGAATGTTCCCGACCCTGAAAATCTTGGTTGCTCATTTCCACCTAGTGGTTGATTTTTTTTATTATCACCCATTTATTTTCCAATCCCACTTTACGTTTAAATAATAAACGATGCACAATTTTCTCAATTTTTGATAACGAAATCTCATATTTCCTGACTACAAAAATATTCTCCACAAATCCTCTAAGATATCTTATGACCTGACCTGACCAAACCATCAGTAACAGATACAATAGATTTTTTCAGATTCAACACAATAAAATCAATATCCTCAGTAGTTATATTTAAAGATGGAGACATGACATTTAAATGTCCTAAAGGCCTAACAAGCAATCCAAGCTCTTCAGCTTTATTGGATATAAGTTTTCCAACATTTAATTCATCAGGCAATAATTCCTTTGTCTCCTTATTCGCAACATTCTCCACACACATCATCATTTTTTTTCCTCGAACATTTCCTACCAAGGGCAAATCGTTCAATGTAGCTAATTTACTCTCAAAATATAGTCCAACGTCATGTGCATTTTTTAAAATATCCTCTCGCTCCATAATCTCAATATTTTTTAAAGCTGCAGCACATGAAACCGGGTGGCCTGCATAAGTAAAACCACTGGTAAAGTAGCCACTCTCACTTTGACTAATTACTTCATGAACCTCTTTTGAATAAATCATTGCACCGATAGGAAGATACCCAGAAGACAATCCTTTTGCACTGCAGATAATATCGGGGATAATGCCAAATTCGTCCTCTGAAGCAAACCAATGACCTAATCTACCAAACGCTGTGACAACCTCATCTGCCACAAATAAGATATTATGAGACTTACAAACCTCCCTTATTCTTCGCAAATAACTATCAGGTGGTATAATCACACCTCCCGAAGCCTGTACGGGTTCAGCCAAAAATCCACCTATATTATTGGATCCAAGACGTTCGATTGTAGCTTCAAATTCCTTTACCAAAAGCTCTGTCAAATCACCCTCTTCCATACCTTCGGGTGGACGATACGGATTTGGACACGAAATGTGATGAAAAATATCATTCATATATTGAAATTCAGGGACGTGATCACCAGGGCGCTTACCAGCAGACATAGCAGCATAAGTTGAGCCATGATAAGAATGATCACGCGCAATAATTAATTTCTTTGAAGCACATCCACGGGATGCCTGATAGTAGTGTACCATTCTAACAGCAGTGTCTATTGCTGTAGATCCACCAGTTGTAAAATGAATGTGATCAAGACCCTTAGGAGTAAGTTCAGCCAATTTAGAAACCAATAATGCCGAAGTTTCATTGGTCATATCACCAAACGTGGAAGAGTATGATAACTTTCTAACTTGATCTGCTATCGCATCTGCCATTTCATCTCGTCCAAGCCCGATATTCGTGCACCACAAACCACCAACTGCGTCAAAATATTCACGCCCAGTTGCATCCTTAATGCGAGCTCCACTTCCTTCCATTATAACTAATGCTCCATCTTTATTAAAACTTTCAAAATGAGCGAAAGGATGAAGAGCATGGGCACGATCCATTTCCATCAATGCTTGTGCTGTATTACTATATGTCATCAAAACTCCTAAAATATAAAATACTTCTTTTCTTTCCCAATAAATAGACTAACAAAGTTTCACAAATAATCCAACTCTTAATTAGCTGAATTTATCAGATCTGATTTAAATATTAGAGGAAATAAATGTCACGAATTTATGAAAAAATTGCTTATGATACAACAATCTTTCCTCCTAGCTATTGGGCTCAAACTATAAACCGGCCTCCAACAATAACCAATCATTCAGAAGACTTTAAAAGTGATATAGTAATTATTGGGGGTGGCTTTACGGGTTTAAATGCTGCGTTAGAATTAAAAGAAAAATTTAACCAAAATGTTACTATTTTAGATTCTGGACCAGTTGGATGGGGTGCCTCGGGTCGAAATGGTGGTTTTGCTTGCATGGGAGGAACAAAGAAATCATTTCAAAGTCTTATAAAGAAATTTGGACATACTCAAACAACCGAAGTTTTGAATTGCCAACTTGAAGCAGTAAAACAAGTAAAAGCCAATCTATTTAATTACGATATTGATGCAGATAAAGTTGATGGTGGGGAGCTTCTGTTTGCTCATAGTCAAAAATCTATAGAAACAATAAAAAATGATGCTACCTTTATGAAGAATGAATTAAATTTTGAAAGTACATTCTTAGAAAAAGAGGGCTTAAAAAAATTAGGCATTGCTAGTCCAGAGGCTTATGCAGGAGTGCTAAATCCAAATAGCTTTGGGCTCAATCCTCTCAAATACGTAATAGGGCTTTATACAGCAGCACTTAAAAAAGACATTAATTTATTTTACGAAACTTCTGTAATAGACATTAAAAAACACAATGGACGTATTACAATAACTACCACTAATGGAACCCTTAGCGCAGGTAAGTTAATTATAGCGACCAATGGATACTCCAGTGACGATATACCATCCAATCTGAGAGGCGCTTATTTGCCGGTATTATCTTCTATTATCGTCACGCGTCCATTAACTAAAGAAGAGAGAGAACGACAAGGTTGGACCAGCCAAATAACTAGTTATGATGCAAGAAATCTTTTGCATTATGTTAGATTGTTACCAGATAACCGTTTCTTGTTTGGTGCTAGGGGAGGAATAAGTGCAAGTTATAAGGCCCAATTATATAACCAAAGAAAATCTCGGCAGGAATTTGAAAGAATGTTCCCTGCTTGGGCAGATGTTAAGACAGAATTTTACTGGAGTGGATTAGTTTGTTTAACTGCAGACTTTTTACCATTTATTGGACCAATTGATCATAATATTTTTTGCTCTTTAGGCTATCATGGAAATGGCGTCACAACTGCAAGCCTTGCTGGAAGACAAATAGCTCAAATAGCTATGGATGAAAGTCCAAATCACTTACCAAGCATATACAAAAGGCCATTAAAGAAATTTCCCCTGCCCAACTTCAGAAGAGTTGCGTTGCGTTTGGGGTATCTTGGTGCTCGAACTCAAGATTGGTTAAGTTGATCTAATACTAGCGCTGTTTTGTTAATGTCGGGACCTAACCCTCTGTCTTCCACAAGTTTTGGGACCTTTTTGCGAAGTTTATTAAGGAAAGTTTTAGTAGAGTAACTACATACAAGGTCATCTCGAAGATCAACCGCCTGTGCTGCTACCATTCCCTCAATTGCGATAATTAATCTAAAATCATCAAGTTGGTTTAAAAGTTTTTTTGCCACTTCAGATGTCATTGGAGCCAAATCCTCAATTGAATCAGACACTGGCGATGGATCAAAAGCAATAGGCATAGCAGCATGCCTAACACGACCTAATAATGCACCCGCAGTTTTCTGAATTGGAACCATTCCAGCAGATACTCCACCAACGGGAGATAAATATTTAGGTAACCCCGATAAGTCAGGGTTCATCATCCTTTGAATACGTTGAACCGATGCTGACGCTACTGCAGATACGGCCAAAGATACGGCCTCTAATTGAAGCGAAAGAGCTATACTATGGAAGTTAGGCGTTGAGATAAGTTCATTATTTATTACAGCTGGATTATCAGCTGAAGAATTTAAATCCTCAATCCATAAAAGATCTGCACGGTTAATTGCGTGTTTTAGAACGCTAAGTACTGGTGCAATGGTTCTAAATGATAAAGCGTCTTGGACCCTGCGGTGGTTTATCACCCCACCCTTCAAGCGATTTCGAAATTGTTCTGCAACTTTTGTTTGACCACTTTCCAATCTGTCAGAGTTTATAGCTTCAGAAAATATTGATATATTTGCCTGAAAACCCTCCAAACTCGCATTAATAACTATCTCTTGAGACAAATATAACCTTCTTGCGAATGCCAATGCCAAAGCTGATATGCTTAAAGACACTCCCTTATGGTTGATCAATGCTAATGCGTCTTTTGGCGCCAATTTAAGTGGAGTTAATCCTTTCTGCTTTAAAGCTACAGGCCCAGAAACATTAACACCCTTCATCCAAATATTACTCAGACCCATAAGACCTAAAGCAAAATGCGCGTTTTGCGTTAAATCGCCAGCGCCAATAGAGCCAATTTCAGGCACAACACTAGCTAAATCATGGTTCCAAAAGTTTACCAGATATTTAAAGGTGGGTATGGATATACCACTCTGACCTTTTGATGCAGATATGATACGTGACAACAAAATTCCTTTTGAAATACTTTCTGAAAATGGTTTTCCAGTTCCAACTGCCCGACCCTCAATAAGTGTTTTTTGAAAGTCTTGTATTTCTTCAGCTTTAATTCGATAAGATAAATTTCCGCCTAATCCAGTATTAAGCCCATATACTGGCGTATCTGAATTTATGGCTTTTTCCACAACTTTTCTATCTGAAATCAATAATGAAATAATTTCTTCATCAATAGTGATGGATTTTTTGCTTATGATAAATTTCTCAAACTCTTTTGGGGTATTTGGAAACTTAAAATTCATATTAATAAAACCTCAATCTCTGTCCTAATTTTAGTGTTTTAGATTTCTCTAACATTGCATGCCCAAGTGCAATATCTGATAATGACAAACCTCTATGCCAAAATAAAATATTTTCATCGTCGCTTGTTCTCCCAACCTTTTTACCAGCTACTATTTCTCCAAGTTCAGCATGCAAATTATCAGCAGTTAGGAGCCCTGAATCAACATGTGCCCTCAAGGAACCAAACTTGCCATGTGCTTGGCCCCAATCATCCATAACGACTTTATCCATTATCTCTGTAAGATTGAGTTCAATTGCCGACATTGTTCCATATGGTATCACCAATGATCCTTTTTTTATCCACGATGTCTTTAACAGTGGCTCTGGTTTTGTAAGTCTTGATGCTTCCACCACAATATCTGCACCTTCGATGCAATCTTTCCAGTTATCAGTAATAGTAATTTTTCTTTGTAGGTCAGCTTCCAACCTTTTGGCAAAGGCATTTCTACTTTCTGGCCTTTTTGAGTGGATTCGCACTTCCGTAAAGTCAAATAAGCTACATAGCAGACGCACATTCCAGTAAGCTGTTCCACGCGAACCAATATGTGCAAGAATTTTTGAGTTCGATGGCGCTAAATACTTGGCGCCTAATGCTGTAATTGCTCCAGTTCTCATATCAGTAATTCCAGTGGCATCAATAATTGCTTTAGGCGCTCCTGTTCTAGGGTTAAAAAGGGTTAAAATACCATATTCTGACGGCAGATTATCTTTATAATTATTAACAAAATCCCCAACTACTTTGGTACCAGCGCTATCAATATCACCACCAATCCAACCTCTAAGAACATTGAAATGGCCATCTACACCTGCCCTGGGCTCAATATGCATTCTAGGCTCAATTGAGGTTTCACTATTACCCTGCATCATCAGGGAACCAGTAATGGCTTCAAGGATTTCAGTGTCAGTTAATCTGAGTGCCTCAACATCAAATCTATTTAAAAAATCTATATAAACTGGTGGTGTCATGACTTTCCCTCTAATCCTTCAATTGCTTTGTCAGAAGCGCCTGGTATGCGCATTTCAAAAGTTTTATCAATATAAGCGTAATCATAATAACCAAGTCGCGCCAAAGGCTTTATTTTCGGTATATCCAACTTCCCATTAGAAGAGATTACCTCATCATTAACGTGGATTCTCATGACTTCCCCATAAACAACTTCAACCCAACCGTGATTTGAATTTCCACGCAACCTGTGAGTTGAAATATACTTACACTCAAAGTGTGCAGGACTTTCAGCCACACGTGAACCTGGAGCAAAGTGACAAGGCGCTTTTGTGACACCAGCACGATCAAACTCATCTTCACTAGATTCTAATTCCATAGCTGAAATATTCACAGCTTCTCTCAGATCATAGGTTGCCATATTCCATACAAACCAACCAGTTTTTTCAGCATTGATTACCGTATCTTTCCGTCTTCCATCTGAAAGTTGATTAGCCGCAAACATAACCATTGGGGGATCAAATGTAAGATTTTGCCATTGACTGTAGGGAGCAAGATTAGCAACGCCCTCTGAACTAATCGTTGATAGCCACCCAATTGGGCGGGGAACAGTACAAGCCTTAAACGGTGAATAAGGCAAAGGACACTTTTCACTTTGAGGGGAATATTCCATAAAATTTCACTTTCACACTAAATATATTATCAACACTATTCGGAGCAAGGAACAAAATTATCACTTAAGCAACAACTAGTAAAAAATGCTATCAATCATAAAGGAAACTTAGGTGGATTAATTATGAAATTACCCTTTCTCCAAGTGTAACATTTTTTATATTACGACGTAACTCCTGGTAAATTTAAACCTTGCTGACGTGCACAGTCTATTGCGGATTCATAACCAGCATCCGCATGACGCATTACACCAGTTGCGGGATCATTCCACAAAACACGTTCTATACGTCTATCTGCATCTTCTGACCCATCGCAACAAATTACCATACCAGAGTGTTGTGAAAAACCCATCCCAACACCTCCACCGTGGTGTATAGAAACCCAAGTAGCACCCGATGCAGTATTTAAAAGAGCATTTAATAATGGCCAATCACTTACAGCGTCTGAACCATCTTTCATTGCTTCAGTTTCCCGATTTGGGGATGCGACAGAACCAGAGTCTAAATGATCCCTACCTATTACAATTGGTGCACTTAACTCACCAGTTCTAACCATTTCATTAAATGCCAGCCCTAATTTATCTCTTATTCCTAAACCAACCCAACATATTCTTGCTGGCAAACCTTGAAACGAAATTCGTTCTCTGGCCATGTCTAACCAATTATGTAAATGCGGATCATCAATCAATTCTTTAACTTTTTGATCCGTCTTATAAATATCTTCTGGATCTCCAGACAGAGCAACCCATCTGAAAGGACCGATACCCCTACAAAACAATGGGCGAATATATGCAGGTACAAAACCTGGAAATGAAAACGCATTCTCAAGGCCTTCATCTTTAGCTACTTGCCGAATGTTATTTCCATAATCGAGAGTGGGAATTCCAGCATTCCAGAAGTCGACCATTGCCTTTACATGAACTTTCATTGAGGCTCTAGCAGCCCGTTCGACAGCTTTTGGATCAGTCTCTTTCATCTCTCTCCACTTGGCCAAGGTCCAATTCTGAGGAAGATAGCCATTTATNGGGTCATGAGCTGATGTTTGATCAGTAACTATGTCAGGACGGATATTTCTATCAACAAGTTCAGTAAAAATATCCGCTGCATTTCCCAATAGACCAACAGATTTTGCTAAACCTGCTTTGGTCCAACTTGAAATCAAATCCAATGCTTCATCCAAAGTATCTGCTCGCTCATCAAGATAATTAGTCCTAATTCTAAAATCTATACTTTCCGGGTTACATTCCACAGCCAAACAACAAGCTCCTGCCATTGCTGCTGCCAAGGGCTGAGCACCTCCCATTCCCCCAAGACCACCTGTTAAAATCCATTTACCAGTGAGATTTCCCTCATAATGCTGTCGTCCAGCCTCAACAAAGGTTTCGTAAGTACCTTGAACAATTCCTTGGGTGCCAATGTAGATCCAAGAACCTGCAGTCATCTGACCATACATCATTAAACCTTTTTGGTCTAATTCATTGAAATGGTCCCAAGTTGCCCACTCCGGAACAAGATTCGAGTTTGCAATCAAAACACGTGGAGCATCTGGATGGGTACGGAAGATACCGACTGGTTTTCCTGACTGAACTAACAGTGTTTCATCTTCCTTCAACTCCTTTAATGAAGAAGCAATCTGATCAAAATCCTTCCAAGTTCTAGCCGCGCGACCAATTCCACCATACACGACAAGCTCATGCGGATTCTCAGCCACTTCTGGATCTAAATTATTATGAAGCATTCGATACGGTGCTTCAGTAGACCAACTCAAACAATTTAACTCATTACCACGTGGAGACCGCACATCACGAGAGTTTTTTCTTGGATCTGACATATATTTATTCCTTAATTAATTTTTAATTCTTACTTTGACAAAGAGAGACCATCTAAATCATCACAAAAGTTACCAGACAAAACACTTTTAATAACAAGATCAATATCCAAAGACATATTTCTATCATTAGATAGAAAGGGAACTTCAATCCTTAATTTAGAGATCAGTTTATCAATTGGGACACTAGTTTTCAAAGGTGCGCGAAGTTCTACGCCCTGAGCACCTGCCAAAANTTCAATACCTATAATTCCAGCCAAATTTAAGGCCATTTCATTTAACCGCTTCGCTCCATGACACGCCATAGAAACGTGATCCTCTTGGTTTGCACTTGTTGGAGTACTATCGACAACCCGAGGGTTTGATAGAGCTTTATTCTCTGACATCAATGCTGCTGATGTTACCTCTGCAATCATAAAGCCTGAATTCAATCCTGGGTTTGGAGATAAAAATGCTGGCAATCCAAATGAAAGTGCTGGATCAACTAATAACGCAATCCTTCTTTGAGAAATTGCACCAATTTCAGATATAGCTATAGCAATTTGATCTGCAGCCATTCCTACTGGTTCTGCATGAAAATTTCCACCAGAAACTATTGAACCATCTGACAAGATTAATGGATTATCTGTAACAGCATTAGCCTCAATTTCTAAAATTTTAGCGGCATGTATCAACTGGTCAAAAGCAGCTCCCAAAACTTGTGGTTGGCATCTCAAACAATAGGGATCTTGAACTCTTTCATCACCCTCCAAGTGGCTTTCACGTAATGGTGAACCATGAAGTAAATTCCTGAGGCCTTTTGCAATTTTAATCTGACCACTCTGCCCCCTAAGTTCATGTATTTCTGATAAAAAAGGCGCGTGCGATGCCATTGCCGCCTCAGTAGAAATCGCGCCAGATACTATAGAAGTTCTAGCAATTCTCCAAGTTTTAAATAGGCCAGCCAATGCAAATGCAGTAGATACCTGAGTACCGTTAATTAAAGCAAGGCCCTCTTTTGGTCCCAAAACGATTGGATTTAAGTCAGACTTATCAAAAGCATCTTGNGATTTCATTAATCTTCCTTGATACCTGACTTCACCCTCACCAATTAAAGACAACGCCATATGAGCTAAAGGTGCCAAATCACCAGATGCTCCCACAGATCCCTGCGAAGGTATAACAGGAAGCATATCAATATTAATCATATCATTTAATAATGTAATTAATTCCCATCGAACACCACTTGCACCCCGAGCGAGCGAAATAACCTTTAATGCCATAATCAAGCGAACAATATCACGATCTATTTCATCCCCAACACCTGCACTATGGCTCAAAATTAAATTCTTTTGTAAAGTTGCTGTGTCTTTATTTGCAATTTTCACCGATGCCAGTTTTCCAAAACCTGTATTTACTCCATAGACTGCAGCGGTGCCATTAATGACATTTTCAACAACCATTTTTGCCTTATCAACAGCAATTTTTGAATTACTATCAATTTCCACCACTCCACCCCAAAATATTTCTTCAAGTTGAAGTAAAGATACTTTTCCTGGTTCAAGCATCTGCGCCCCCATAAATACGTTTGAATAATGAATTAAAACCAATGCGATAACTTAATTCAGCTGGATGCTTACAATCCCAAATGTTTAAATCTGCCACAAAACCCTTTTTTATTATGCCTATATCGCTCAAACCCAAAGCCTTAGCTGCATTACAAGTAACTCCCAACAAAGCTTCCTCTGGAGTTAGTCTGAATAAGGTACATGCCATATTCATTGTTAAAAGTATTGAGAACAAAGGAGATGAACCCGGGTTGCCATCAGATGCTATAGCCATCTGAACCGAATGATCGCGAAGGCTTTGCACTGGAGGGTACTTAGTCTCCCTCAGAGTATAGAACGCCCCAGGCAATAAAACTGCAATAGTACCATTTTTTGAAAGTACTTTGACATCTTTTGCATCTAAATGCTCAATATGATCAACAGAGAGAGCTCCTAGGTTTGAAGCCATAACAGCACCGCCTAAGTTTGAGAGTTGTTCAGCATGCAACTTAATCGGTAAATTTAGCTTAATAGCCTCTAAAAAAACCCTCTTCATTTGATCCACGGTAAAAGCAATTCCCTCACAAAAGCCATCTACTGCATCTATTAAACCCTCTGCATTTGCACGAATTAACCCAGGTATAGCAACTTGATCAATATAATCATCTGAATTGTCTTGAAACTCCAATGGAACTGCATGAGCTGCTAGCCAACTAGTAACAATTCTAACTTTTCTTAATTCTGAAAGTTTTCGCGCAGCCCTCAGCATTTTTATCTCATCTTCAACAGTCAAGCCATAACCAGATTTAATTTCTACTGTGGTAACGCCTTCAGAAATCAATGCATCTAAACGAGGCAATGCAAGTAAAACTAATTCATCTAAAGATGCTATGCGAGTGGCATGCATTGTTGATACAATGCCTCCCCCTGCCTTAGAGATTTCCTCATATGAAGCACCTTCTAACCGCATTTCGAATTCTTTAGCTCTATCACCTCCAAACACAATATGCGTATGACAGTCGACCAATCCTGGCGTTACTAACCGTCCACCAATATCCTCAATATTTGATCTATCACCTTCAAAATCTTTTTCAGAACCAACCCAAGTAATAACTCCATCAGAAATCTCAATCAGTCCATCTTGAATTAAATCATAACCAGATTGCATCGTCGCTAATTTACAATTTCCAAAAACTCTTTTTTCCAATGAACTTCCCCACTTGAATTCCCACTCCCATATCGTATTATGTATAGACATAATAACTGTCAACTAGGAAGATACATGAAAACATTGTGGGCCAAAAATGCACTTTTAGAGAACGGTTGGGCAAATTCAGTACAAATTGATATAGAAAATGGGAAAATAGTTAATTTACACCAAAATTCAGAACCACAGGGCTTTAAAACAAATATCTTAATTCCAGCCCCTTCAAATCTGCATAGTCATACTTTTCAGAGAGCGATGGCTGGCATGACAGAAGCAAAAGGGAACCCAACAGATAGCTTCTGGACGTGGCGCAAACTCATGTATCAATTTTTGGATATTTTGACACCTGAAGACATAGAAATCATAGCTACTTATGCGATGATGGAAATGGCTGAATCTGGTTTTGCAGCTGTAGCTGAATTTCACTACATACATAATGGTAAAAATGGCGTTCGCTACTCAAACCCAGCCGAAATGTCCGACCGAATAGCTGCTGCTGGGGCGGAAACTGGTATTGGGTTAACACATCTACCAGTTTTATATTCTCAGGGTGGTATCGATGGAAGGAATTTAGAAGGCGGGCAAAAACGCTTTGAAACAAATATAGCAGATATTGAATACCAACTTTCTAAGTTCTCCTCAAAAAAAGTATTTGATGATTGGAATTTTGGAGTAGCACCTCATTCACTTAGAGCAATTTCAAAAGATGAGTTAACTGAAATAATAAAGCTTTTTCCTAAAAACCCAATACATATTCATATTGCCGAGCAAATAGGTGAAATTGAAGAAATAAAGAATGGTTATGGCAAGAGGCCAGTGGAATGGCTTTTTGACAACCATAATATTGATGATCGATGGTGCTTAATTCATGCTACTCATTTAACAGAACTAGAAACCAAAAATATTGCTAAATCGAATGCCGTGGTCGGTTTATGTCCAATTACAGAAAGCAGTCTAGGGGATGGAATTTTTAACGGTGCCCTCTTTGCTAAAGAAAATGGTTCATTCGGCTTTGGAACCGACAGCAACATCCAAATTGATTTAAGGGCTGAAATGCGTACTTTTGAGTACTCGCAACGTTTGAAGCACCAAGCTCGGGCAGTCCTAGCATCCGAAACAAAATCGACAGGACGTGTATTGCATGAACAAGCAAATAACTCCTCTGCTAAAGCTTTAGGAAGAAAATCTGGTAAGATTGCATTAGGGTATTACGCTGACATCGCAGAACTTCCTATTGGAAACCCTGACTTAGAAAGTTTAACAAATGATATGGCACTAGATGCCTGGATTTTTGGTTCAAATAGTGCCGCTATTGAAAACCTTTGGAGTGCTGGCCGCCATATTGTCAAAAATAAAACTCATATAAAAAGAGACAAAATTAAAGAAAACTACATGAGAACTATTAAAAAAATACGGTCAAATATATGAATCGGGTCACATATAAGGATATTCAAAAAAACGTTTTGAACCGAATTAACGCAAAAGAATGGGG
>JGI26060J43896_10000082_pt1 | contig 29773 bp, 27 predicted proteins | sample MarorgKNORR_S2LV_6_FD_43896 | JGI IMG/M metagenome (IMG submission 43896) | reverse complement strand
TAAAGAATAGAGCCTTACTTGCTTTAAATAATTGATTGATTATTATTTCTCCTGACACCAACTAAGGATGGTTTAGGTGGATCATTGACTTTCTTTGAAGGCCAATTTGAACCTATAGGTACTCTTCTTATTTGTTTAAATTCTTTACCATCAGTTGTCTTAATTAAAAACTCCCTTTCTTCGTAGGCCATATTTATTCTAGTTCCATTAAACAGCCCTGGATGTTGTGGTGTAAGAAACAATGTTTTATGATCTCCGCTAAATTCAAGTCCACAAAGCTCTGATTCTGAAGGACCGATAGCAAAAGGAATGGATAACCCTATGAATTCTCCAGACCTTGGAATTAGCCAAGCACTATTGTTGCCATATATTCCCCGAAGATCACTGTTGGAGATATTGTTTCTATTTTCAACCGTTTGATTTAATTTGTCGCTACCCACATCCGTAATCATCCATAGATTTCCTTTTCCATCAATTTCAAGGTTATCGGGGTTTGCCCAACCGGATTTATCATCGGATGGCTCTCCACCCATCAACAAGGTTTCCCAGGTAAAATTTAATGCTGATGGCGAAGCATTAGTATCTCTAATCTTTACTATTTGTCCTGGTTGATATGGATCCAGATCTCCACTGTTACCAAAGATCTCTTTATTTGGACTGTCGCTCGAACTCACATCGATTGCAGTAAAAGCAAAATAAAGTTCGCCACTGACATTATCAAACTCACAATCTTCTGGTCTAGGACAGCTTGTTGCGCCAATTGCATTCGCTGCAAAATGAGCATCAATTAGAATGGCTCCCTGAATTTGTTCTTCATTCTCTCCACTATAAAGGTCACCCAGTGTTGATCCTAAATCAACATAATCATTTTCTAGAGTCTTATTGTCTTCATATGTTTTAACTCCACCTAGTGTTCGATCTGGATGTGGCATAGAAACAATGGAGCCAATAACCTCGGATGGTAAAACAGGATTAATATTTGTTGACGATGAGAGTGGTATCCATTTGCCAGTTCCATCTGAATTAAATTTTGCTGCATACAATATGCCAGCTTCTAAAAGTTTAGAATTTGATTTAGATTTTGGATCAGAGGTACTCTCTTCACTGATGAACTTATAAATATGACCGCCCTTTCTGTCACACCCTGAGTAAACTGCTATTGGCATATCCTCTTTTGAATTTACGGCAAACGCTTCATGGAAATATCGACCCAACATAGTATGCTTAGTACCAAAATCTTTTTTATCATTTGGATCCACCTCAACAGCCCAACCATACTTATTGCCTGCCAGACCTAATATATTTCCAAAACCATTACCCATACTGGGTACAAAAGGCACAGAATTGGGAGGAAATGATGTGCCATCGCTTCTAACGGGTTCAGGCGTATGGCTTGCATAGTATTCCTCAGCACTTAAAACAGTGCCCCAAGGTGTNGTGGTACCCGAACAATTCCAGTAACTTCCAAGACACTTATCCCCTAATCCATCTTCAAAGCCTTGCTTATTTTTCTTAATGAAAATAGAGCGAGCAGGTCCAGTTGNTTTCGATCTTTTTTTAGGATCATTGATTGCACCTGCAATGGATATTCGCCTATCTTTATCAGAATANGTTCTGATCCAATCACCATTTTTCTTCTTTTTGATTGAAATAACTGATATTCCCATATCTTCAGCAGCTTCCATAACAATTTGTTTTATTTTATCTTTATCTGGGTTGCTATTATCGATAGCCGAAAAATCAGAAATATAACCATCTTTTATATTTTCCAAAACTTCATCGGGTAATTCATACTTCATCACATTTGGAAACGTTTCCAGATATGTTTTGAAGTTATCAAAATCTACACACTCATGATTAATAACTAAATAAGCTTCATCTTTGTCAGTCTCAACCAATCCAATATGATCATTATTGAAACCATAACGAGAATCTCCAACTGGGTCTCCCCAAGAAGCAATGACATTATAAGTAAATCCCTCAGGTAGAATNAGATCATCTTCAATCTCATAAAAGGCATACGATTCTAATTGCTCTTTAGGCTGTAAACCAAAAGTAATATGCGGAATAGATAACTTTAGTGGCTTCCAAGAATACTTTTTAATTAAAGCAAGCAGTATTTCACTGGCTTTCTCATTCATAGAATGAGTAAAAGCTAAACTGGATGATGCCAATGCTATGCCACCACCAAAAAATTTTATAAATTTTCTCCGATCAAATAGTGAATTCATGAAGTAATAGTTTTTATTATTTTGAAATAATTATTTCGTTGAGTTATTTTATTTGGTTTTAAGTAATGTCTTAAAATTAATTATTATTCTTTTTCTTCAAGCCAGAGATAGAATATCATAATACAACAATAATTAAGGGTGCATGATGTCACAGATAGATATATTAATAAGCGAAGTTGGACCAAGAGATGGATTGCAAAGTATAGAAAGCATTATGTCCACTCAAGATAAAAAGAATTGGATCCAAGCGGAAGCAAAAGCAGGCGTTCGAGAAATTGAAGTTGGTTCTTTTGTACCAGCAAAATTGTTGCCTCAAATGGCTGACACAGCAGAACTAGTTCGCTATGCAAAAACAATTCCTAATTTAACTGTAGCGGCATTAGTGCCTAATTTTATCGGTGCAAAAAATGCAATTGATGCTGGTGTTGATAAAATGTGCCTTCCTCTGTCAGTCAGTGAAACGCATAGTGAGGCAAATCTTAAAAAAAATCACAGTCAAGTTCTAGAAGAAGTTAAAACTATTAGTCAATACATAAAAACCTTAGATGAGAATGACAGACCTGAATTCGAGGGTAATCTTTCAACAGCTTTTGGATGCACCCTTGAAGGCAAGGTCTCGGAAAAAGCTGTACTCAGTTTGGGTGTAAAAATGATGGAGTTGGGATGCAATGAAGTTGGTCTATCGGACACAACTGGCTATGCTAATCCTGCACAAATCAAAAGACTCATTCGATTGCTTAAAAAAGAAGTTGGCAATGAAAATCTCACAAGTGTTCACTTGCATAATACTCGAGGATTGGGACTGGCCAATGCACTTGCAGCACTCGAGGAAGGTATCACTACATTAGATTCTTCTCTAGGAGGAATTGGAGGTTGTCCATTTGCACCGGGTGCCAGTGGTAATATTGTTACAGAAGATCTAGTCTTCATGCTGGATGCAATGGGTATAAATACAGGTATAGATATTGAAGCCCTGCTTGCAGTAAATCGAATGGTAAAAAAAGCACTTCCAAACGAAGAATTATATGGATTCACTATTGATTCAGGGCTTCCTAAAGGTTATACGGACGGTGGATGGGGCTTAACCGACTGAAAAAATTAAAGCTTATACTTAAAATCTAATAAAGCTTTTTGATAATCAAATTCCATCTTCTTTTTATTATCAAACCAAGTGAAGTCGAAAGTTAATTTTTTTGATAAAGGGTAGCTAATAGTCATTTGATGACCCTTATGACCAGATCCCCCGCCGCCAAAAGTAGAATCCACTAAGGCCCCAAAAACTGCATTCTTCTCAACGTCTTTGTATAAATAAGTCACTTTCCAAAGTTTATTAAAGTTAAGTTTAATGCCAGCTTGAAATCCTCTCTCATGATCCTTTGCATCTTTGTTGTTAAGAATATCTATAAAAAACAAAGAAGGAATTGATTGGGTGCCAATTGTTGTTTTTATTTCTGCAGAAATATTAGTGACATTAAAATTATTTAAATAGTTACCATTAGCATCTGCTGGATTTCCAAAAATCTTACCATTCCAAGTTATCTCTGAAGCTGGTCTACCCTTAATTTTATCGAATTTATATTGTGCAAGAGCTAACTTAAAAGAGGTTGCATCACTAAAAGAGTTAGACAATCCAATTTGAAATCCATCAATGGATACTGATTCAGATGGTTTCTTATCATAAGAAAAAATGCCTAATGTTGAAAAGTACATACCTTTTCTAAATTGATAAACCATACCTTCAGGATTGAAGTCATTATCGAAGATAACCTGACTTTTATTCGATTTAAAAAATGGATTTGGTTGTTTTCCAAAAACTAATTTTGAATTTTGATCAATAGCATAATCAAAATAAAACTGATCCATGCCAATATCGCTTAAAGAAAAATCATGACCAAGTGTTTGATTAGCAGACGTTGATTTTTCCTCTGCAGTGGCAAGCCTAATTTTTATTTTTAGTTTATCACTTGGCTTATACTCCACACCGAGCCTAGCTCTAATCCTGTTTCGCCTTCGTGTAGCCGCTTTACTCTCGTCATCAGTATATTCATAACGATAACGAAAATCATAATTCACCTCAACTGTGTTTTGTTCTGCAGAAAGATTGAAAAAGAAGAGAGTTGTGATTGCAGTAACTAAGAATTGTTTCATATATCTACCCATAAGATATGTTCTAAATGATTATTTACTTACTATCCAAAAAACCCTTTCAGAGCGAAGAAGAAAAGAATTGAAAGTCCAGCACCTACCGGTAATGTCACAATCCATGACAGAATAATTTTCCCCACTACACCTAAATTAATAGCGCCTATTCCTCGAGCTAAACCAACACCTAGAACTGCTCCAACCAGTGTATGAGTAGTTGAAATTGGTAGGCCAGTGCCTGAAGCTATGACAACAGTTCCAGCAGCAGCTAATTCAGCTGCAAAACCCCTGCTCGGAGTAAGTTCAGTAATCGATCTTCCAACGGTCATCATGACTCTGTATCCCAACATGCCCAAACCCAAAACAATACCAGTAGCTCCAATCATTAAGATCCATGCTGGAACTATTGATTTAGCAGCAACTTCTCCACCACTGTCTATCACAGAGAATATAGCTGCTAATGGACCAATTGCATTGGCTACATCATTGGATCCATGAGCAAAGGCCATTGCACAGGCAGTGAAAATCATTAGTACCGCAAATATTCGCTCAACACCATCAAACATTGCTCCATTTTTTTCTTTTTTAGTATCATCAATTTTTTGCAATAAGAGTGTCCCCATTAAAGAAATAATAAGTGCAAAAACAAGAGACCAGGCAATACTTTGTGAAGTTGAGAGGCTCAAGCCAACATGCTTAAGCCCTTTCAGGAATGTAACCATAGACACAACAAAACCTGCAAGGAACATGTACATTGGTACATACTTCTTAGCACTCATAAAAGGATCTTCTGTTTGTAGAATTAACTTTTTAACACTAGTAAACAAGAGAAAAGATATCGTTCCTGCCATAATTGGTGACACCACCCAACTAGCAACGATGGATGCTACTTTTGGCCATTGCACAACATCGAAACCAATACCAACAGCTGCAAATCCAACTATCGCACCAACAATAGAGTGAGTCGTTGAAACTGGCCAACCAAAATATGAAGCAATCAAGAGCCATATGCCAGCTGCCAATAAAGATGCAATCATGCCAAAAACTAAAAGCTCTGGGGTTTGACTTATAGCGCCTGAATCAATGATGCCTTTTCTTATGGTAGAGGTTACCTCACCACCAGCAAGATAGGCGCCTGCAAATTCAAAGATACAAGCAATTAATACAGCTTGTCCCAATGTTAATGCCCTTGCACCAACCGATGTACCCATTGCATTTGCAACATCATTTGCTCCAATGCCCCAGGCCATAAAGAAACCACAAAAACAGCCTATAATTAGTAAAACTTGACCATATTCTGCTATAACATCAATCATTTCTCATTCCTTATAACTATTTAGATACCAATCTTATTAATACATGCCCAACCGTTTGAGAAATATCAGCAAGCGAACCAATCTTATTAATCACATCATATAAGAACATTACGTCCACAGGTGGGTATTCTTTCTCTACTTTAAAAAATTCTGACCTCAAGGCTATTTCCAATTCATCATTCTCTTTTTCAATATGCTCCAAGTCTGCAACAATGTCTTCAAGCAAAGATGCATCGGATGAACTAAAACCGCTCCTTTGCATTTGATCTACCTTTTTAACTGCATTGGAAGCTTGATTAGCAGCTTTAATGGCAGCATTAGTGCAGTTAATAAATCCTTGTTTAATTTCTTCTGGAATCATCATTTGACGACCAATCATAACGCCTGAAATATCTTTCGCGGCATTGGGTATTCCATCCATAGTGAAAACCAAGTCCAGAAGATCTTGTCTTGAAACACTCATGAAAAGTGATTTAGGAAGATTGTTACGAATATTATTCTTTATATCATCAGCTTGATTTTCCAATGAAACAATTTCTTTTCTGTNTTNTCTAGCAGCTTTCCAATCATTCTTTGAAACCGCTTTTATAAATTTTTGAAGTTCTTTGGTGGTTTTATTGCCAATTTTCATATGCTCTTGTAAACCAGAGAATGGTGACTCTGCAAGCATTCCTAAGAAAGTATCATTACCCATTTTTTACCTCATTTGTATGATTAAGTTACCNTTTTATTAAAATTCATAATTTCTTTTATTCAGCTGTTTCTTTATAAAGATAAGCCAATAAGTCATCTCGGTCATTTTTATTTTTCATTCCAGAAAAAATCATTTGATTCCCTGGCACCAATTCATATGGTTTTTCTAACCAATGATCAAGGTTATCAATATCCCATATAAGATTTGAATTCATTAGTGCTGTTGAATAAATAAAACCATCCCTTGTTCCTGCCTTAGAATTAAAAACTCCAAAGAGATTAGGTCCTATCTTATGAGATTCATTTTGTTTAAGTGAATGACAGGCTCTGCATTGAAAATAAAGCTTTCTACCTCTTTCAGGATCCCCAACATTAAGAGATATTTCAGATTTAGAGTTTGAAAATAATTTTAGTGTTTCTTGATTGCTGGTTGTATCAATTTTTTGATCNCANCCCATACAAATTATGAATACAAGAATCACTAATTTTTTAGTAGAAGCTATCATGATAAAAGAACTACTTAATNATTAAATATTAGACATCAATTATATCAATAATTCTGTTANTTAACTATTCATATTCCACAGGTCCACTGTCCTCATTTAGATTAAAAAATGAAAGCTCAGAATGCTCATTCATCATTCTTGAGTAATAATCACTCGGTAGTTGATCTATGGTATCTAATTTCACACCTGATGCATGCCACAAAGTATGTCCCTCAACATCACTCATATCCATCCATGGCAACCATGGCATAAGAACAGTGGCTGTGAATAAGCTAGAAAGTGAAGTAACACTTTGATCTAAAAACTCATCCAATGGTGCAAACATTGTTAATCGCTGCAACCTAGGCTCTGATAATCCAGGTGGGTATGAAGTTTGATTGTGCATCCATACTGTTTTGGGGCCAAAAGTCCAATCTAAAATAAGAGGTTTATCAGGCATCTGATCAATGAAAGAAGTGGGCCTTGCTCCCATTGTAGATATATTCAACCCTCTACCTAAACTGGCTTTTCTAATATTGGGTAGAACTTGATTTACTTTCCCAGTAAATGGATTTTCATATTCTCGAATCATTTCATTGGAATCGATATCTCTAAAAAAAGTTAGCATATTTCCAAGAATTTCATAGGAACCATCTTCTTTTGAAATCACCTTATAGCTCTCCATGCCTTCAATATTAATCATTGGTATTGGTTGTTCTGAGCCTTTTTGAGCATAAAGGGTCCCATTGTAATGCCATGGGGTTTGATCAATCTCTCCTATATTNGATTGCATTCTCATTAAGTTAATTAAATTATTGAGTGGTAGCCTTAAATCCGGTACGTTTTGAGGAATATTACCATTCATGGCTCCTGTTGATTGATTGCTTGCCAATAAAGTTGCTGCACCCAGTCCTAATAAAAAATCACGCCTTAGAATTTTTTCTGACATACCTCCCCTCTCCTTATATTTATCTTGATTCTATATGTTGAATGACTTTGTCTGCAAGAAATTCTGCCACTAATTGATGATCCTCTTCGACTCTCCACATAGACCAAGTCCCATTGTATTGTGACTGAGTTGGTTCTGTTTGACTTGGGGATCCTATGCTTGGATCGTACCCCAAGTGTCCATAATGTGAAACATCAAAAGCCAATGAAGGGTCCAGATCATTTCTTTTTTTATCCAATGCTGTTTGTCGCATAGGAGGGTAAGGCTGATCATTGTTACACCCTCCCATTTCAAAGCAGCAAGCTACTGTTACTGTNGGATCTTGCATACTCTTGCAATCAGGATTAACCCAAACACCCCAATAGTCTGCAAATGGGTGACCAATTTGAGGATAGGTTTTAAAATCCAATACATTGATTTTAATCCAATTCATGTAACCAATTTCTTTAGCAATTTGATTGGGGACTTCAACTAAGTTCAAAACTGAATTTTCCATAATTTGTGGAAAGACAATAACGATATGATCCACACCATTTTTTCTTAATTGATCCAATGCTTCCCAATATCGATATCCCCAATCTCCCTCTGGTCTCTCATTATTTGAATCGTAAAGAATATTATAACCAAGATTTTCACCTCTCATTTCCCTTGATCTCTCGATAGATGAGAAAGTGGATCCCCCTACTTTTATCTTTTCATTGTTAACCATATCTCCAAACCAGCCGCCTAATATATTTTCTGATTTCATTTCAGGGTATTTTTTGAGCAATTGNTTTTTAATATTTTTATTTAAAATCAAGGTGTCATTTATTTTTGGATCAAAGACTTCATTGAATGAAAGAATTCCATGATTGATCATCAATACACCAGTATTCATAATTGATACTTCACTGCTGAGTTCTAACTCAATCCCTTTGATATGAAAGTCAGCCAAACGAGTATCACTGATCACAGGGTTGGGGTTCTTCTTATAGTTAACCATAGGATTTGAAATGGGCTCCCCCAATGATCGAGTCCAATTCTTAGGCTCTGTAGGAAAAGATTTCAACATAAGTTCATTGGGATCGTTTACCCATTCTAGTGAAATAGAAGCTTTATTTGTTGTATTAAATTTCTCAATAATTTTCTTTGCTTCAATATAAACATCGAATGTTTTTGAAAATCTTGCGCCTGCTGTAGTCAAGTCAATCATAATTATNCGATCAACATCCAGCTTTAGNAGTCTTTCAACAGGGCCATCAATATCATAACGATCCACTTCACAATCATGCCATGATGGATCACCTGCACCACAATAATTAAGCCTTACATCATTACCAATCTTTGAATGATAGAGATTTCTTGGATTCACTAATTCATATATATCAGGACTGATCCAAGTCATCTTATCCACAATAAAATCCACCCCCATACTTTTTTCTTTATTTTGGAGTGACAAAGCTAATTGCTCTGTAAGAATTCTTTTTGATTCAGGGTAAGGGTCAACACCACCAATACGTTTAAATTCAAAAGAATATTTACCTAGTTCTTTAGGTGCATTCCCTGCTTTAAGAATTTGAGGCCAATATTCTGGATTCCATATTATTTGTTTGTAGACCGGACTATTCTGATCGTATGAAAAAATCTGCATGGTTGATTCCCAAGTTTCTTTTTCACCAAATGTTTCAAAACCCCCATGAGAAACTACTAAAACACCTATTCTTTCTCCTTGAACAGAATGATTTATTTGATCGCCATATTGAGTACAACTTGAAATAAAAAAAATTAGACCAATAGGAATTATCAACTTTAATTTGAGTGCAACTTTCACCTTTAAATTCACAAACCAAGTGCTCCTGGATTCATAATATTATTAGGGTCTAAAGATTTTTTAATGTCTTGCAAGGCTTTAGCAGCCTCGGCTTGTCTTCCATTCTGATATGGGTAACTCTTTCCAACCTGAAAATGAACAGCACCTAGATTTGAATAGATTTCTTGTACTCTAGTTTTCAGTTCAGCAATCAAGGCTCTTCCCTCTGGATTTGCATCATGAATTGGTAAGGTGTCCAAATAGTCTTGATCCAAATAAGTTTTATGATAAATCGATCGATCGTCTTTCCAATATAGAGCAACTTCATATAAAAAAGCATGCGTAGAGTAGGTTACAAACATAGTCCCTGCTTCAACTGAATGTTCTTCCATCGCCTCTTTCTTTTCTGCATAGAGTTCTTCTATACGATCATGCATTTTTTGCATTTTAGAAAATGGTAATAAGCCATGCATGGGGACCCAACGCTCGCCTTGCGGTCCCAAAATTGGATACAAAGGCATAAAAGGCATTGCACCCATAACAGTTGGAATCGTATTAGCAATCTCTGTTCCAAAAGGACTGACTACTTTTCTGGTTTGAGCCAGCTTGCTTTTAACTTCAGCTGTACTGTAACCTTCAGCAACAAAATGTGCTGAATAATCAAATCCAGTTAAAAATCTCTTTCCTGCTAATGCCATTTTTATCAATTGAATAATTGCTTCAAGAGGATTCCTAGCTGTTTTCAATACTGCAAAAGCTGCCCTGATTGAATCCATAAATGTTACTTTACCCAATTGGCCACGTTGTAATTTTGGATCCAAGCCCCAATTACTTGATATTGACTGTTCACGAGCGACAGCTGCCATTCCCTGACTCATAGAGTTATAATTCTTAAACCCAAAAGAACAAGTAAGAGTGTGTGATGGTAACTTAATCAATCTCATGGTTATTTTAGCTTTGACTCCTAATGCCCCTGCATCTCCAGAGAATATACCTGTTAAATCGGGACCATAGTTTCTAAAAAAGTGAGAGCTATTCTCCATTGATGATGATCCAGTTTTGATCATTTGACCATTGGCCAAAACAACTTCATAACATAAAATAGATTCTGGAGAACCGCCATAAATACCCGATCCCATACTCACACTATTTTGTGATGTTGATCCACCAATGGTTGCTTTCAACCCAGAAAATGGACCCCAGAATGGTGTTCTTAGGTTCTTCTCAGCCAAAGCTGCTGACATTTCAGCCCAAGTGACGCCTGGCTCCACAGTGATAAACATATCTTCTTCATTGATTTCCACAATCTTATTCAATCTAGAGGTATCAATAATAATGGAGTTTGGGTCTGTTGGAAGATAGGCATCGGTATAAGAAGCACCCCCTCCTCTGGTCACAATTGAAACTCCCAAACCTGAAGCTATTCTGACTGTTTCTTGAAGCTCATCAATATTCCCTGGTTGAACAATTGCTATTGGGATTTCAAAAGATCGGTAAACGTCCATCGAATAAAATTCGAGTGAATGATCATCAATCAGCACATGATTGTCACCTATAGCAGCTTTAAGCACCTTAATAACATCTTCTCTGTCTTCACTCATTCCTTATTTTCTCCTATTAATCAATGGACCACATAGATTGCTTATCAGACAAAAACTCTATCCTAGAATTCTCTAACAATAGGTTCATCTTCTTAGCATAGTTCTCTTTCCCATTGCCGTCCCAACTAAAAATTGTAATTTCTGTTTTGATATTTGCTAGATCGGGTTGAATATCATATCCGATAAGATCCTTTGCGACTAACTTCAATGCTTCGCCAGATTTTAAGGCATCGACTGTTCTTTCATGGACTATACTTGGATCAATATCAGGTTCTTTTTCTAAGGCATTAGATTCTTTTGCCTGATGCCATGGAAAAAATAATTCACTATCACGAATAAAATACCAGGCCTTTAATAAATGTTCTCCAAAAACAGAGGGAGATAAATCAGGTGCATAATGCTCTGAAAAATCTTCTCGTTCTTCTTTGTTGAGACACCAAGGATCTATCAACAATAATCTTTTAACATTCAAATCTGTATGCTGACTCAATAAGAGTGCAATTGAACTTGATACGCCTAATGAGGCGATCTCTATATTTTTTACTTCAAGTACCTTTAAAGCTTCAACAATCATTTGCATTATAGATTGAGGTGAATAATTAGTAAGATGAGTGAGACCAGTCTCGCCATGGCCTGGAAGATCAATGAAGATTTTTCGATACTTTGGGTTAAATCTGTCACTCAAATGAATCATGCTTTTTGAAGATTGAGAGAAATCATGCAAAACCAGCATAATTTCATCTGTTTCCCCACCATCGCAATAATAAAATAATGGCCCTTTTGAAGTCTGGACAAAATTCTTCCTACCATTATTCATAGTGCTATCTTCCTGATTCACAGGACCATTAAACTCATTGGAAAATTGTTTAAAGATTTCTTTTGCTCTGTCTTCCAATGAAGGAGTGTCTGGCAATAGTTCAATTGTTACACTTTTTGATAGTTTTTTTAATCGCCTTGGGTGCTCTGCAATTGGATCTCCTGCGTAGTTGAGCAGAAAGGTGGGGGTATTAATTTCTTGGATTCGCTCTCGGGAAGGATACATAAATGCTGCCTGATATGCATTTTGAGATTCTGCAGTCGATCGCAATAGATCCAAGACATAAGGTTGCATAAATTCTGGATCAGGTAAATCAATATTCAATCTCACTTCTTTTTCTTTTTGGAACCAAGGAAAGAAGATTAATTGTTCCCTAATACGAGCCCACACCCAAGGCAAATGAGTGCCTTCTGGCGTTGGAGTAAACCATTGTGTGTAATGTCGAAGAATTTTTTCTTCCTCATCCGGTTCTAGAACCACGAGTCCATTCACAACTACTGCATTGCATAGATCAGGATAGAGCCTGGCCATTTCTGCTGCAATAATAGCTCCAGTATGAAAGCCATAAATGCAAATTTGATCCAAACCTAGCGCATCAGTAAATTCTTTTAGAGCTTCTGCATACAGAGTTATATCTGGAGTTAGAGTTTCAATATAATCGGATAAACCAAAGCCAGGTGTATCGGGTGCAATCACTGTAAAATCAGTGGCAAAATCTTCAATAATTGTGGCTTTCTCAGCCGAAGAAGTTGGACTTTGATGCAACAACAATAGAACTGGACCTGCTCCAGAAATACGATAATGAACTTGTCTAGATTCTAGATTGACGAAACGTCTCTGAATGGATATATTTTCAATAAGCTGATACATGTTATCCTTTTATTATAACTTACTTATAGAGAAAGAAAGAATATGGCTATTATCCATAAATCCTTCCCAGTAGGGCCATTGCAGTGCAATTGTACCATCATTGGTGATACTGAAACTCATAAAGGTTACGTTATAGATCCTGGTGGAGATCCAGAACTTATTATGCAGTCTATTGCTTCAATGAATATATCCATTGAAGGTATTTTTCACACCCATGCACACTTTGATCATTTTCTAGCTTCGGCAGAAATTAAAGAAAAAACTGGAGCCTCTATTCATTTACATGACTCCGACCGATTTCTCTGGGATACCTTAGAAATGCAATGCAAATACTTCAATATTGAATATAAACCAACCCCTGCTCCTGACTTTAAAATAGAAGATGGTGAAGAAATGGAACACTGCTCAGGCACCTGTATCCATACTCCTGGACATACGCCTGGGTCTGTTAGTTTCTATTTTGAAAAAGAATTACTTTTAGTCTCAGGGGATACTCTGTTTCAAGGTTCTGTTGGAAGAACAGATCTACCTGGTGGAGATTTTAACCAACTCAAAGATTCCATCCAAAAAAAAATATACTCTTTGGATGGACAAACCATTGTCATCCCCGGTCATGGACCTAACACATCGATTGGGCATGAAATCGAATCAAATCTTTATGTACGATACAACAGTTGATTGATGCTTTGATGAAAATAATGTTCATATTTCTCTCCCTTTTGATTACAGCTTGTGGTGGTGGAGGTGGCTCTTCAGATAATTCTACAAGCACCGCTAAGATTGCACCCAGAATTACCAATTTAAGTAAAAGTTACGAGGTTTATGAAAATCAAAATGCTGCCTTTACCGTGACAGCAACTGATCCTGATTCTACCAGTCTCACCTATTCCATATCAGGCATTGATGCTTCCCAATTCACCATTGGATCCACAACAGGTCAGGTGATGTTTGCTAATAATCCTGATTTTGAAAATCCAAATGATGATAACGAAGATAACCAGTATGAATTCTCGGTTACTGTTAGTGATGGGTCTCTAAATGATACCGAAAACTTCACAGTTAGCGTTTTGGATGATTATTCTGACAACCCAGATTCTGATCCAGAATGCAGTGTTTATATTATTCAAGGCGATATCGCGATCCCCAATACCGAGCAATGCACAATGTTTAGAGGTGGAATGCTTCGAGAATTCATTATCTATGTGCCTGAGTCCTATGCCTCTCAAACCTCTCCCGTCCCCTTACTGTTTAGCTTGCATGGTTATACCAGTAGAGCTGAGTGGAATTATGACTACACTGGTTTTCAAAATGTGGCTGATAATAATGGGTTTATTGCGGTCTATCCTCAAGGCTCTATATTTTCATCAACAGGAGAAACCCATTGGAATGTAGGAGGATGGACAACAGGAAGCACCACTGACGATATTGATTTTTTGAACAGCCTGATTGATTATCTTCCACTGAATTATTCAATTGATCTGAATCGTGTGTATTCAACTGGTATGTCAAATGGGGGTTTTATGAGCTATCACCTGGCATGTAATTTAAGCACTAAGATTGCTGCTATTGCCTCAGTCACAGGATCCATGACAAACAAAACTTATAATAATTGTGATCCAAAGCATCCAACTCCAGTCCTACAAATTCATGGGAAACTGGATGGAACTGTTCCATATGCTGGGAATTCTGGCATGAAACCTATTGAAGAGGTGATGGATTATTGGGTGAATTATAACGGTTGCAATCTCACACCTACCCAAACTCAATTAACAGATGTGAATGGCGATGGTTATGGCGGTACTCTCACCCAGTATATTAATTGTCTAAATACTGTCGGTGTAGAGTTGTATTTACTTGATGCGGTTGGTCATGAATGGCCAGCGATAGATGATGATGATGATTATGACATTCACTCAGCTGATGTGATCTGGAATTTTTTATCCAAATACAATATCGATGGTCTAATACAATAAACTAGTTTTCTAATTTAAATGTTGCTTTAAAAATCCTCTGATTATCTTGATTTTCTAGAAGAATAATCCCAAGATTAGAGTTTGTTATTTGAGAACTTTCCTTTAAAAACTGACCTGCTTGCAAGAGATCATCTGCACTGAAGACAATCATCAATCCTTGTTCATCCAAGCTGCTGTATTTATAGTCAATGTTGTTTATTTTAGAGGATTCTATTAATTCTACTTCAATGCTAGTCAAATCTTTCTTAGACATTTCACTTCTTGATGAATTAATAATCATTAATGCTGATTTTTTTACATACACATAATTATTCTTGGCGATTTGATATCGCTTCGAAGCCATAGTTGTACTAGAGATTATCCCATTTGTAAAACCTCCCACTATCAATAGAAATAAGAGAACAACCAATGCAAGTATTAGACGTCTCTCCCTATTGTTTCGTTCATTGATAAATTTTATTAAATTATTCATCGTTGTAAATCAGTTTAATTGTTCCATTGATACTGCCATCCAAGTTATTAATGTCTTCATCAATAAGTTTAACTTCCAGAGATTCAATCAATTTCATAAAAATGCCATACTTTACAGAAGATACATTTGTAAAATTTAATTCTACGGTTGAGGAGTCAACATTAACCCTCATAGTATTGATTAGTTTCAGATCAATTCTATCCAAGACCTTTAATATATCTAAATCCAATAGAACTTCAGTGGGTTTGATTTCTGAGGCTTTAATAATCTGGTCAATTTGTAATTTAGGATTAATCACTCTCTTTGTATTGGGGTTAATGGATTGAAATATTTCAAGAGTTGCCTCTTTATACTGACTCTCATATAACTTCATAAAGTAAATATTGAGATTGGGCAAAATCAAGAATGCTAAGACCAATCCAATTGAAACTATTTTTTCTAATCTGGATAATTTCAAGCGATTAAGGATGTTCTTTATAGAAAATTGATACTTAAAAAGATTGGGTATTTCTGAAAGGGTTAAACCCATTATGTTCTGGTGCAACACTTCTAGTGAAACAGAATCAAAAACAGGATTTTTAAAAATTGTCTTTATAAATGGTTCGTCAACTATATTGATGCATGTTGTTCTTAAAGTGGCTCTTTCTTTCTTTGCAATTGAAATATATTGTTTCAAATTAGAATAATTTGATGAATGACCTGTGCCATCTTCAAATGCAACAATAAGACGGTCATTAATTTCTAAAATTGATTCAGAAACGTAGAAATAATTTAGATAATGCTCTGGGAGAATAATAGGAGTGCACCCCAATGCATTTATTTTTTGATTGAATTCATTAATAATGTTTTTATTTACCAAATGAACCAGAGAATTCTCATGATGATAGAAAAATTTATTTTCTGAGACACTATTGATAATGATATCGTCATGTTCTGAAAAAAACCTTGCTTTGAATTGCTCCATCGTTTCATTTTCATTTCTTGTTAATGAAAAACTATGGACTAAATAAGAAGGTATAAAGAAATACAATTTACTATTGCCTTCTATGTATTGATCAAGATCTGTGAATGAAACCCTAGAATTACTAATCAATTGAGAGTCAATGTATTCATACAAGTCTATTTCTTGTTTACTCTCTGTGAGATGTATGCAATATGTTTTCATCATAATTTAGTCAGTTTATATACCATTATAAGATCGAAAAATAATGGATAGCTTATTATTATTATAATTCATTAGGGTTTGTGAAGTGGCATTGAAATCTGCATAACTGACTTCAGTATCAAGAAACAACAGTTGACTATTAAAACTGATTGGAATGTTTAAATTATCAAAATTGATATTAGGATAAACACTTTTAAGATCTGAAATCGATTTAAACCCACTGTATGGTATTGCATTAAGAATTTCTTCCGCCTGATCAAGACTCAAATCTGGTATTGCAGCTGCCAATAAAAAAATATTATCAGCCCCTAAAAAATTAATATTAATGGAGTATTCATCTAGATGTGGAATGACACAAAAATGCTCTTTGATGACACGCCAGTCAAAGTATGCACTGGCAGGCAAATTTTTGATTTCGGATAAATGATAAAAATATCTCTTGGAAGTAAACTGTTTGGAGTCGTTCATTGGACCAATATAAAAATAATCTTCTAGGCCATTTGATCTGGGCTCATCATCAATATCAATCCAATCAATGATTTGATCGGTTAAAGCATCTATGGCGCTTGCGTCATAATCCAATAACTTCAGATATCGTTCAAAAGCATAGATAGCTTTCTCGTTTAGAACATATTTTTCTTTTTTGAAATCAAGTAAAGCATTGATATTAAAGCAACTAGAGGCATCCTTTAGTATTGCTTGGAGCGTTCCTTTTTCCAGTTCAAGATAGATAGGATCACTGAACAGTGTCTGATTTTTTGCAGTATGCACTCTATTAAAACGAAAGTGTTTTTTTATCTCTTTAATGGCTAATGTCTCAATATTAGCCATGTATTGAATAGCATCATTTTGAAAATCCACATACCCTTCTCTTTTAGAAGAAAGAAAATAGTACTTCCCAATAGAAACACTAATCACAGACAACATTAAAACGATCAATAAGACCGATATAAGAACAATGCCCTTACTGTTCATAAACATTTTCAATATTGGGAGACACAATCCATTCCAATGATTTATTATTCGAAGACAAATTAATTCGAATTAAACGAGGTATTTTTCCAGATGTAATGGGATCCTTAGGCCAATAATTACTCCATTCATTGCCATCTGAAAAACTCAAATTTAATTCATCAAAATTATCAAACAATATGAACTCAAAATAATCTTCTTCCATATAAGGATTATCAGAAAAATATTGCCTTCGATAAAAAGAACCGTTCTCATAAAAATATTCAATTCTCTTAACCAATGAATTTTGTAATGTGCCAGACTCCACCAATGAACTAAATATCATACTTCTCGAACCCTCTATTGATAAAAATGTTGCATCATAATCTTCGCCATAAAAACTTCTCATGGGAACATTCAATGATTGCCTGAGATCTCTTCGAATGATGCTTGAAGCAAGATTAAATTTTTTTACCTCATCCAATGATTTGAATGTTGACTCTCTTATAGTCAGAGACGATTGCAGGATATTAGTTGAAACAAGTGTAATGATGGTAATAATAATCACCGAAATTAAAACCTCAATCAGAGTAAATCCTTGGGTATATTTTTGCTCATCTTTTTTCAATAAAACCCTCTCTTATAAATATTACTTGCTGGCTTTTTGCATTTTTAATCTCAATAGAATACTGAGAAAATTCCTTTGAAATGGATTGTGTTTCTTCTTCCCATAACCAATCTTTTCCATTCATATTGATAATTCCTCTTCTAGGTCCATCCATCAAAGGGGGGTCTATAGTATTCATTAATGCAACCCTATTATTTGCAACTTCCCTTGCNATCACCCTCTCAGTAAGCTGNAAAGAAGACAATGAGGTTGATGTAATAAATTGATAAACTGCAATCACTGAGGTGCTCAAAATGAGAAGAGCCACAGCAACTTCAAGAAGACTGAAGCCTTCAGATGTCTTTAATTTCTTTTGTAATCTTGCCATTCTGGCTAATGTATATTTCTATCATAAAATTACCATCTGCGATATAAATAATAGCCCCTGAATTTTCGCCCGATGGATAAAATGTTATTAATGGATACTCTGAAAGATCATCCTCCAAAACAATACGTCGACCGTTTGATTTTCGTATCATAAATCCATCTTTCGTTCTGGCTTGAGTTAAATTAAATTCATCTATGAATATTTCTTCCAACAACTCTTCATTCTGATTAATGGCATAGAATTTACTGCCATTGCTGCTTGCAAACCATTGAATGCTTTTGCCCCTAATTATACTTTCCTCCGCAAGGACTTTAAAATTACTCTCGATTGGATTTTCTTTTATTTTTATGAAATTTAAAATAGAGGTATTTAAAAAAATATAAGTGGATGTGACTCCTATAATGCATAACACCATAAGAAGTTCTATTAGGGTGAAACCAAGTCTATTTTTTTTGCCAATTACCAAGATCTGCATTCTCTCCTTCTCCACCCTCTATGCCATCCGCTCCATAACTGAAAAGATCATATTTACCATATTGACCAGGGATTAAATAAAGATATTCATTGCCCCATGGATCCTCAGGAACATAGCCTGACAAATAACCATTTTCTGGATAAAGATTTGGATTCCTAATATCAAGGGGAGGTTTTATTAAGGCCTCTAACCCTTGATCTATAGTAGGATAAGCAACATGTTGGAATCGATATGTCTCCAAACCTTTTTCTATTTGTGATATATCGGCTCTTACTTTTTCAAAGTAAGCTCGTTGCAAAAAAGGAGCCACATTGATTGCAACAATCGTTGTCAATATCCCAAGAATAACAATCACAGCCATTAATTCGATCAATGTAAATCCTTTATTATATTTTTTCATCATTAAGATATAGCTATAGCATTCATTTGCATTATTGGTATTAAAATTGCTAGTACAACCAGCAAGATAAAGCCGCCCATAATAATTATGACAGCGGGTTCTAATATGGATAATACCATAGAGCGACTGGTTTCAATCTCAGACTTCATAAATTGAGATACTTTATTGAACATTTTAGTTAAATTTCCAGACATGTACCCACTGGACACTAGCTGTATAAAAAGATCTGGGAAAATGTTTGTCTTCTGAAGTGAGGCCACAAAATCTTTTCCTTCCGAGACCTCTTTATTAGCAACACCAATGATCTCTTTTAGGTAAAGGTTATTAAACACCTTAGAGGCTTCTTCCATTGAAAGATCAAGATTAATTCCCGAATCCAACAATAAATACATTGTGCTTGAGAAACGCTCAAGTTCCGCTTTCAAAATAAAATCACCAACAATAGGAATCGATAAGAATCTTTTATGCAATAGAACTAGTTTTTTTGGTTGTAACTTAATGCGCTTGTATAAAAAAAGAAGAGCCAAAGATCCCATCATCATCAGAATAAGAATCAAAGGCATGTTATTAGAAATTGATAATAGTGTTCTTGTAAGCAAGGGTAATTCTACCCCCGCTCTTATAAATTGACCGATCACTTCAGGCATAACAAATGCTAATAATGCTGTGATTACAGCTAGTGAAAAGACTATTAATATTATTGGGTATGTTAGTGCCGATATGACCTTCTGCTTGATACTTTCAGATTCTTCCAAGTAGTTTGATAAATTATCAAACATTAATGACAATTTGCCCGAAGCATCTCCTGCGGTTATCAAAGCGGTATAGGTATTAGAAAAGATGGTTGGATAATTCATCATTGCCTGTCCCAACCTCTTGCCTTGTATAACCTGATCCCTAATATCAAACAATACATTTGCTAACTTCCTGTCACTTACTTGATCGGCTGTAATTCCTATTGCTTTATCAAGAGAAATATCTGAATCAAGCAATGTTGCGAGTTGTCTAGTAGCAATGGATAAAGTTTTTGATTTAATTTTAATTTTTTTTGAAAATGTTTTAGAAGTTTTAAATACTTCGATTGGAGTTAAATTGAGATTTTTAATCAATCTTCTGGCCTCCCTTTCAGAAGCAGCATTAATAAACCCATCCTTTTTTTTACCCAGGGAATCAAAAGCAATGAAGTTAAATGCTGGCATCTTCTTTTTGTGTTCGAATCCTGAGTAACTCTGCAGAGGAAGTAAGCCCATTAATAATAAGTTCTTTTGCTAGCTGATCAATAGACTGATTATCAGTAAAAGCATATTTACTAATCTCTTGTTCAGAAGCAGACTCATGAATCATACTTTTTAATTTTGAATCTATTTGAATTGATTCAGCGATAGCAACACGACCATAATAACCGCTGCCTTCGCATTGATCGCATCCTCTGGGTACATAAACAATGGTGTTGTCTTCAAGATGAAAATTCTTTGCCATCCCAATAGTCATTTTCTCAGTGGTTTTACAATTATTACAAAGTCTTCTAATCAATCTTTGTGAAATGATGGTTTTCAGACTTGAGGCCAATAAAAAAGACTCAATGCCCATATCCCTCAATCTAGTTATTGCTCCAACAGCACTATTGGTATGAACTGTGGACAAGACCAAATGGCCTGTTAAGCTCGCTTGAATAGCAATTCTTGCAGTTTCATCATCACGAACCTCGCCAACCATGACTACATCTGGATCCTGTCTTAACATTGATCGTAATCCAACTGCAAAATTATACCCTGTCTTAAGATTAACTTGAGTTTGACCTATTCCCTTGAGGGTATATTCAATAGGGTCTTCAACAGTTAAGATATTCTGTGATGAATCACTCAAGTACCTTAAACCTGCATACAAAGTTGTTGTTTTTCCAGAACCAGTTGGGCCTGTGACTAAAATAATACCTTCCGATGCCTTGAGTGTGGATTTATAATTTTTAAGTGTATTTTCATCTAAACCCAAATCCTCAATATTAATTTGTGCCGATTGCTTATCGAGTAGTCTGAGAACAATTCTCTCTCCATAGGATGAAGGGAGAGTTGAGACTCTGACATCAACATTCTTGCTCCCCATGGATAAAGAAACCCGTCCATCTTGAGGCAATCTTCTTTCAGAAATATCCAACCTGGAAATAATTTTCAACCTGGAAATAACCAAAGGAGCAATTCTTGCATCTTGTGACAAAATTTCTTGAAGTATTCCATCAATGCGATAACGAATCACAAATTGATTTTCATACGGTTCAAAATGTATGTCCGAAGCTCTCTTTTTTATTGCTTGACTGATTACCCCATTGATCAGCTTAATAATAGGGGCATCATTATGGCCACTGAGTAAATCCTCGGTGGGAGCTATACTGTTAGCAAAAGACTTAAGATCAAAACTATCATTTAGTTCATCAGGAGAAAATGTTGAATCCTGATCCGTAGAGAAAGTCTTTGTTAATAGGGTATTGAAGAACTCAGCATCACAAATTTCTATTTCAAAATCTCTTTCTAAATATCTGACAAGCTCATAATAAGTATGAAGTGATATCTCATTTTGAGAAAATATCTTGCATCCTTTATCTTCATCCAAAGCAATTATATTTCTGCTTTTTACAAAGTCATATGGCAGTAAACTATTCATTCAAATAAATTAGATTATCAAGAAGAACTATTCTTCTTGATTGGTTGTTTTATTAGTAAGATCAATAATTTTTTCTCGCTCTGCGTTCAACATTCCCTCGGCTTTAATGAAATTATATTTCTCAAGAGAAACTTGGTTTATGGTATTGGAATCAGCCAATATTGTTGGTCTTAAAAAAACAATGAGATTTCTTCTCACTACTTTTGTTGAAGTGCTTCTAAACAATCGCCCCAGAAGTGGTATTTTACCAAGTACCGGGACACTATTGACTGTCTCCTGAATATCATCATCGATCAAACCGCCCAAAACAATTACTTGATTGTTATCCACTAATACTTTGGTCTCTATGGTTCTTTTATTGGTTATTAAATCACTAGTGCCTGAAATGGAACCAGAAACTCCTGAGACTTCTTGTTTTATATCTAAGATCACAGAGTTACCTTCATTAATTTGAGGTGTAATTGACAACTTAATACCTACCTCTTGGCGTGAAGTTGTTCTGAAGGGATTAGAGTTATTGGAACCCAAACTTTCTCCCGTTGTAATAGGAATCTCCTGACCAATTACAAGATTTGCTGGCTCATTATCCATTGCAATAATCGAAGGTGTTGAAAGAATGTTTGAGTCCTGGTCTTCAGCAATCGCATTGATGATTCCTATAAAACTATCGCCATTTTTATTAAGATTACCGAAACCTGCAATCAGCCCTTGAGTATTCAATAGTGAGGCTGTTGCCAGACTGCTCAGTGTTGCATTGTCTCCTCCTTCCACAGCATTCCCAGCAATCGCTAACAAATCAGGGTTTTGACTCCCAGGAAATCTTGTCACACCAATAGGAAGGCTACCGCCATCGGATTTAGTGAAGATTGTTTCAACTCCCAAGTTCTTTGCCGCAGACTCTGATAGCTCAACGATAATAGCCTCAACCAAAACTTGAGCTCTTCTGATATCAATTTTTGCTACTAGGTTTCTTATGAGATCCATATTTGAATCTTCGGAAGACACAATCAGAGAGTTGGTTTTTTCATGGAAGGTAATGACAGGCTTTTCTGTGTCTGATTCAGTAATAAAACGTGCAGATACTGTATTAATAATCGCAGCAACTTCATCCGCTTTAGCGTATTTAAGATAAATAACAGCCACGGATCCATCATTCTGTAAATCTTCATCCAGCATTTCCAATGTTTTCTCAATATTCTTAGTAACATTTAGATTGGCTGAAAGAATGACAGAATTAGACTGAGCAAATGGGATAGCGACAAAGTTATTAATGGTTGGATTATTCTGTAACTTAAGCTTTTCTAGAATTCTGACTGCCTCAATCGATGAGAGGTTATCAAGCTTAATAATTGAAATTAAAGCAGAATCATTGGCATCCAGTTCATTGAGTATTGCTTCAATCCGATTGACATTACTCTTACGATCAACGAGAAGTATGGAGTTAATCGAAGGAATACTGGAAAGATGCGATTGCCTTCCAGTAATTGGTTTAATCATTGGAAGAATTTCTCCAGCACTCCTATTTTGCAATAAAATAATTTTAGTCATGAATTCAGCATCATTGGATGCTGGATTGAAATCTCGTGTAGCTTCATTTTCAGGAACGATTCGAACAATATTACCTTCCGTTATAGCACTAAAACCATTGACTTGAATTGTTCTTAGATAAACCTGCCAAACTTGTTCTTGGTCCAGCAGTGAATCAGAATAAATTGTGACTTTACCTTTAACTCTCGGATCCAAAATAACGGTTTTCTTTGAAAACTTAGCTATATCTTGAGTGATTTTTCTAAGATCAACATCATCGTAATTCAACAAGTAACTCTCTTGTGCTATAGCTGAAATAGACAACAAAACTGCAATCAATAAAACAAATTTTGTGCTAATGGATGAACTTTTCATTCGGTTAAGTTATTTTCAATTTGATAGTCTTTACCCAAATAGCTGAAGTTAATATTGTTTTTATTAACGCTAGTGAGTAAATACTTATTCTCCAATAAGTCTCCTTTTTGAATAACAAATTCTTGGTTGTTTCTTTTCACAATTACAGAAGAATTTAAACCCCTATTATCTAATCTAAAACCTACCAGTTCATAATTAAAATTAGAATCTGTTGAGGTGTTTATTTGTGAATTTGAAACTTGGATACTTGAAAGCTCAGTTGGATTAATTCTACTCAAATCTATAGCTGATATATTGGGGTACAGCATAATATTATTTATCGTAATTACAGCCATAACGATTGCAAAAAATGAAAGTAAAAAAATTATAATTTTCTTCGTTTTAATAATGCTCATAGAATTCTAACTTGATGACAAAAAGAAATATTTAAAGATAGTATTACAACTTTTTTGCATTAATGGTAGGAATATCAATTTAGGTTTCATTGTTATAGAAAGATGGAAAACCTTAAGATCAAATAATAGGTTATGGCAGCAAAAGNCAACCCAGTTCCAAGGGGTATTTTTCTTCCAGATTTTCTTTTATTAAGTGCAAATAATAAAAGTGAAGCAGAGGAGCCCATTAGTAAAATAGGGCCCAAAGAAAATAATCCAAAAATACTGCCACACCCCGCAAATAGAAGAAAATCCCCCCCTCCAATCCCTTGCTCCTTTTTTAACCAATGGAATACAGCGTTAATAAGCCACAAAGAGCCATATCCAATGATCATGCCTAAAAGTGATTCTTCAAATGAAGTGAAATAATTAAAGCCATAATTTAGGACCAAGCCTGCAACTATTAGTAAGACATTGAGTGAAATGGATAATAAGAAATACTTATAATCTAAAACCATTTGAGTATAGAGAATGGAGAATAAAACAAAAACAATAATGCTATTTATACCTATTGGAACACTGAATAATATGGCTATCATAGTCAACAAATGAATAACTTCATTTAATGGATATGAAATCTCTATCTTTTCTTTACAAAAACTACATGTCCCCTTGAGATAAATGTAACTAATAATTGGAATCAACATAAATGGTTTCAAGCGACTCTTGCATTTAGGACAAAATGATCTTGGCTTGAATAAATCAAGATTCTGATTGCTATCAATCAATGGGAATCTATAAATAAAAGTATTAACAAAACTTCCAACTGATAAGGCAAATAAAGTGAGTAGAATGGATAATTCTAAATTCATTCTTGTTCTATCTTTAAGTTATTCTCTTTGGATAGGAGTAAATATTAAATCGTTCTGAGTTCAGAAAACCAACTAAGGTAATTTCATACTCCCAAGCGGCCTCAATTGCTAAACTTGAAGGCGCACCAATTGCTACTATCAAAGGAATACCTGCTAACGCTGATTTATGCACTAACTCAAAACTGGTTCTACCACTCAGCATTAAACCAAAACTAGAAAGCGGTAATGCATTTTCATTTATCTGCTTGCCAATTAATTTATCCAATGCGTTATGACGACCCACATCTTCAAATAAACTGAGTATCTCTCCCTTAATGTTAAAAAGAGCCGATGCATGAAGTCCACCGGTGATACCAAATGCATCTTGCTTTTGTCTTAGTTTCTTAGGGAGCTGCCTTAATATGGATTCGTCAATTGCTAGACTACTCGCATTGCTATCCATCGACTGTATCTTAGAGATGCCTTCCACCATTGAACTGCCACAAATACCACAGGATGAATTAATATAAAAATTTCGAATCTTATCCGGATCGAGTTGCACAGACTCATTGAGTTCAATCAATACAGTATTCTCTAAATTAGAATCATCGTCCAATCCATCATTTCTGGATACCTTGATAATATCGTTTTTATTACTGATGACACCTTCAGAGAATAAAAAACCCATTGCTAACTCAAAATCATTGCCAGGGGTTCTCATTGTAATAGCAATATTTTTATTGGACCTTGATGCAGTGGGGCCAAAGCAGAGACTAAATTCCAATGGCTCCTCAATAGCAACCTCATCCGATATTTCTTTAACAATACCTTCAGTATTTTTATGAACAGTAATACGAGTTGATTTTTTCAAAGATTAAAAACCTTAATATTATGCATCAACTTCAGGCAACTTATAATCTTTGTACTCTTGCCTCAGTTCAAATTTCTGAATTTTTCCTGTGGCTGTGTGTGGCAATGATTCTACAAACACGACATCATCAGGAATCCACCACTTTGCTACTTTACCGTCATACCATTCCAAGATCTCTTCTTTAGTAACCTCTTCGCCTTCTTTGAGTTGCACCAATAAGAGTGGTCGTTCTGTCCACTGAGGATGATAAACACCAATCACTGCAGATTCTGCTACTTTGGGATGATCTGTGGCTGTGTTTTCTAAATCAATTGAGCTGATCCATTCACCACCAGATTTGATCACATCCTTGGTTCGATCAGTGATTGCCATGAAGCCCATTTTATCTATAGTAGCAACATCACCTGTTTCAAACCATCCATCCTCCTCAAGAGTGGTTCCAGGTTCAGCTTTAAAGTAGTCACTTAATACCCACGGTCCTCTGACTTTGAGACTGCCAAACGCAACCCCATCCCAAGGGAGTTCATTGTTTTCGTCATCGGTGATCTTCATCTCAACACCATAGACTCCTCGCCCTGCTTTTAATTTAGCTTCAAGCAGTTCTTCTCCTTCTAAACCCTCCATACCAGGCTTAAACATATTCACTGTTCCTAATGGGCTCATTTCAGTCATTCCCCAAGCAACATGAACGTCGACATCATATTTATCCTTCATTTCTGTAATAACAGTCGATGGGCAAGCAGCGCCTCCAACATAAAGACGTTTAAGAGTGGCTACTGATTTTCCTGTTTCATTTAAATAGGCAAGCAAATTTAACCATACTGTAGGCACTCCCATAGAAACGGTTATGGCTTCTGTTTCGATTAAATGCTGAAGTGTTTCACCATCACCCATCTTTGCTCCTGGAAGCACAATTTTAGTGCCAGTCATTGGACCCACATAAATTGAACCCCAAGCGTTCACATGGAACATGGGGACGATAGGTAGAATACAATCGCTTGCTGATACTCCAAAGACATCCGGCATCGCTTGAGCGTATGTGTGTAAAATAGTAGAGCGATGATGATAAAGGACGCCTTTTGGATTGCCTGTAGTACCGGATGTATAGCACATAGAACATGGGGTTCTTTCATCCAAATCGGGCCAATCAAAATCACTTGTCTCTTGAGCTAAAAGAGTTTCATAGCATAGCAGTCCAGGAAGAGAAGACTCTGGCATCTGCTCCTCTGATGTGAGCACAATAAAATGTTTAGTGATTGTCAGTTGGTCTTGAATATTCTCTAAAATAGGTACAAACATAGGGTCACAAAAAATAACTTGATCTTCTGCATGATTAATAATGTAGACCAGCTGTTCAGGAAATAATCTTGGGTTAACGGTATGACACACTGCACCTGAACAAGAAATAGCATAATACAACTCAAAATGTCGATGGTCATTCCAAGCTAGAGTCCCTACATGGTCACCAAGAGAAATACCTAAAGAATTTAGAGCATTAGCTAATTGCCTGGTTCTCGTAAATGCCTCTTTATAAGTGTATCTAAAGTTTGGGTTATCAGAGGAAACAGAAACAATCTCTCGTGTAGGAAAATTTCTTTCAGCATGCTCCATTAATGAAGTAATAGTAAGAGGTGTATCCATCATTAAGTCTTTCATTGCAATTTTCCTTTCATCTTTAGTTTCATACTAATTTAACCTCCTATGTAATACATTTCTACTTTCTCTTTGCTTGGATCATTTTTATTAGCTAATCGAAGCTCACTATAACGATCTTCTCGTTTATTCCAGATCTCTATAATTTTAGACTCAATTTCATCATTACTCATACCTTCTTCGAGCCAAGCTCTCAGATCAACGCCTTGTGAAGCAAATAAGCAATTATAAAGTTTGCCATCAGATGAGAGTCTTGCTCTTGTACAATCACTGCAGAAAGGCTTAGTGACTGATGAAATGAAGCCGATCTCGCCTTGTCCATCATCAAATTGATACCTTGATGCAACCTCACCTTGATAGTTCTCATTGATTGGTGCTATTGGCCATCGTTCAGATATCATCTTAATTATTTCTTTGCTAGCTAGAGTTTCTTCCTGTTGCCAATGATTAATATTGCCTACATCCATGTATTCAATGAATCTTAAAATAATGGATTTTGATCTAAAATACTCAACCATTTTTAAAATATTTTTATCATTTACACCTTTTTTAATAACTGCATTAACTTTAATATTTTTAAAGCCAGCCATAGCTGCCTCATCAATACCTTTCAGAACTCTTTCCAAGGAACCTCTTCCACCAGTCATTAGTTTAAATTCGTCGGCATCAATTGAGTCTAAACTCACAGTAATGCGATTCAATCCAGCAGCTTTTAACTCATAAGCATATTTGGATAAAAGAACTCCATTCGTAGTAATAGCAATGTCTTCAACGCCATCAATTCTCGTTATATCGCCTATTAGATCAGTAAGATTGACTCTCAATAAAGGCTCTCCACCAGTGACTCTAATTTTTTGAACTCCCAATTTCACAAAAATTCTAGTCAATCGATTTAATTGTTCAAAATTAAGACGATCCTTAGAGGCTAAAAACTTGAAAGCAGAATGGTATTTCTCTTCAGGCATGCAATATGTGCACCTGAAGTTGCATCGATCCATAACGGATATTCTGAGATCTTTTAAGGGTCTACCTAAGCTATCTCGAATAGGTGTCAGATATGAAATTTTCTTTGTTGTCATAAAGCTATTATAAATTAAAGAGCAGCAAGAATAGTAGCTGGATCTTTAAATTTATAATTATGCTCTTTTGCAACAGCTTCAAGGGTGAGCTCACCATTGCAGACATTCAATCCCGACCTTAATCCTTCGTCTCTAGTTAATGCTTCCTTGAATCCAAAATTGGCTAATGTCTGTACATAAGGCAACGTCGCATTATTTAAAGCATAGGTTGAAGTTAGTGGCACTGCACCTGGCATGTTAGCCACACAATAATGCAGAATACCTTCTTCTGTATAAGTAGGATTGGAATGAGTCGTTGCATGACTGGTCTCAGCACAGCCTCCTTGGTCGATAGCAACATCAACGAAGACTGAACCTTTTTTCATTTTTAACAGTAATTCTCTGGTCACAATTTTTGGTGCCGAAGCACCGGGAATAAGAACAGCGCCTATCAATAAATCTGCTGCACTAATAAATGTTTCATTGTTTTCTTTATTTGCAATAACAGCATTTAAGTCATCGCCAAAAACTGTCTCTAGGTAATCCAGACGCTCTGCTGATTTATCTAAAACTGTAACATTAGCCTTCATCCCAATCGCAATCTCAATGGAATTAAGTCCTACTACACCGCCACCAATGACAACCACATTTGCAGATTTCACACCAGTGACACCGCCAATAAGAATACCAGAACCGCCTTTGGCTTTTTCTAAACAACTGGCTCCTGCTTGAACTGCCATTCTGCCAGCCACCTCACTCATCGGAGTTAACAATGGGTATGAGCCATCCTTACCCTTAACCGATTCATAAGCAATGGCTTTTGAACCAGAATCAAGCAAAGCTTTAATTTGTTCTGGATCTGGGGCCAAATGAAGATATGTGAATAAAATTTGATCTTCATTCAATAAAGCGCATTCATCCAGCTGAGGTTCTTTGACCTTAACGATCATGTCAGCTTTTTCAAATATCTCTTCCCGAGTATCAATAATGATTGCACCATTGTTTTGATACTCTTCATTGGTTTTACCAATGCCAAGGCCGGCATCGGATAAAATCATAACTTCGTGTCCATCATCCGTGAT
>JGI26060J43896_10000080_pt1 | contig 29935 bp, 32 predicted proteins | sample MarorgKNORR_S2LV_6_FD_43896 | JGI IMG/M metagenome (IMG submission 43896) | reverse complement strand
GTAGCATCTCCAATCATTACAGTTCCATCTGTTACTGTGAATGATGCATCATCTCCGTTAACCATTGCTACAGTTAATCCATCTGTTACACCAGCAGCATTAACCGCTCCTGAGTAAACGTGGTAGAGTAAGATATCTGTTAATACAGCAATCTCTGCGTTCGCGATAAACTCCATATCGATTCCAGCATCAGCGAATGCTTGATCTGTTGGAGCGAATACTGTAAACGGTCCATCACCTTGTAATGTAGCAACTAATCCAGATGCTGATAGTGCATTAACCAGTGAATTGTGTATTCCTGTTGACATTGCAGTTGTTGCAATATCTACTGGTGCTGTCCACATGTATGATTCACAAATTGCCTGTGTAGTATCTGTAAGTACGTGAGAAACTGTGTTGTAGCATCCAGTAAATTCTTCTCCACCCATGCTGTAGTTTTCTACATACATGTATGCGCCACATTCTTCCATTGATGCTCCAGCAGCAATGGTGTGTGTAGCGGAATTGTAACAAATACCGATTCCAGTGTATGGAGCCGGTGGCATTAGTACCTTGTCGATGACATGGATAACACCGTTTGATGCCATAACATCAGCTGCAGTTACTGTAGCATCCTCAATCATTACAGTTCCTTCCGTTACTGTAAATTGAGCATAATCTCCATTAACCATTTCTACTGCTAGACCATCTGTTACATCAGCAGCATATACTGCACCAGAGTAAACATGGTAAAGTAAGATATCTGTTAGAGCAGCGATTTCTTCATCAGTTGTGAATGCATCCAAATCGATTCCAGCATTAGTGAATGCTTGATCTGTTGGAGCGAACACTGTGTAAGGTCCAACGCCTTGCATTGTACTTACTAAGTCAGCCTTTACTAGAGCAGCGACTAATGAGTCGTGTACTCCTGTTGACATTGCAACTGCTGCAATGTCTACTAAGTCAGCTGGTGGCATTAGTACCATATCGATGACATGAATAACACCGTTTGATGCCATAACATCAGCTGTAGTTACAGTAGCATCTCCAATCATTACAGTTCCGTCTGTTACTGTGAATGTAGCATCATCTCCGTTAGCCATTGCTACAGTTAATCCATCTGTTACATCAGCTGCATAGACTGCACCTGCTGTGTAAACATGGTAAAGTAAGATATCTGTTAGAACAGCAATCTCTTCATCTGTATCAAATGTTGACAAATCGATTCCAGCATCAGCGAATGCTTGATCGGTTGGAGCAAATACAGTGAAAGGTCCATCTCCTTGTAATGTACTTACTAATTCAGCTTGTACAAGAGCATCAACTAATGTATCATGTACACCGGTATTTGTTGCATTTGTAGGAATATCTTCACTGGAATCTGCCATAGCAATAGGCATCGTCACAAGACAGGCAGTCATTATTAAGGCAATTAGCGCGTTTCTGTTGTGCATGACCCTGTCGCGATTTTCATTCCCTATTTAATAGGTGTATTATTTGTCAATACATTTTTTCTACAAAAGAATATTTATCTTTATTTAGTAATTTAAATCTATCATATATTTATTTAATTACTTTATTAAATTGATAGAAATAAAAAACGCTTTTTTATATCTAGCATGGTCTTAGCACCTCTATGAGTGTAACAAGTTCTCAGGAAGTATTGATTGTAGGCGCAGGCCCAGGTGGTCTTGCTTCTGCTCTATTATTGGCTCATTCCGGAGTCAAAGTAACGATGCTTGAGAAATCTTCTGAAGTTGGGGGTCGTACAAAAATCGTAGAGATGGATGGTTTTAGATTTGACAGAGGACCAACGTTCTTTCACTATCCAGAAGTTATAGAAGAGATATTCCAGGCAATCGGCCGAGATGCTCACTCTGAATTAGGACTAATCCCTCTTGATCCATCATATAGACTAACTTTTGGAGCCGGTGGTTTTATTGATGCAACATCTAATCTTGACCAGATGACTGAAAGAATAAGGGAATTATCTGGTGATAAAAACGCTGAAGGTTTTGAAAAGTATGTTCTCGAGAATAGAAAAAAGTTAGATTTCTCACGAGTATGTTTACAAACTCCTTGGAAAGGTCCGACTGATCTCCTTACTAAGAGAGCAATGAAAGTTGCAACTATATTGAAGCCATGGGCCTCAGTTGCTAGTGATCTTTCAAGATTATTTGATGATGAAAGAGTAAGATTAGCAATGTCATTTCAAACTAAGTATCTAGGGATGAGCCCTTTCCATGCTCCCTCATTATTTACTATTCTAGCATTTCTAGAATATGAATATGGTATTTTTCATGCAAAAGGTGGATTAGGCTCAATAACAAAAAAGATGTCTGAAATTGCTATAGAACTTGGTGCTGAAATTAAATTAAATACTGAAGTAACTGAATTAATTTATGAAGGTAAGACGGTTGTTGGTGTGAAAACTAATGATGGCGAATATAGAGCCGATAAAATTATTCTGAATGCTGATTTTGCTCACGCTATGACTACTTTAATACCTGATTCTCGTAGAAAGCGTTGGTCGAATAAGAAATTAGAAAGTAAGGGGTATTCATGTTCTACATTTATGTTATACTTAGGGATTGATAAATTATATGATGAGCCACATCATCAAATTTATGCATCCAAAGATTATGAAAATAATCTGAAAGATATTACTGACCACAAGATAACATGGGATGATCCTTCACTTTATGTTCAGAATGCTTGTGTAACTGATCCCAGTTTAGCTCCAGACGGTAAATCTACATTATACGTTTTAGTACCAGTTCCAAATACTGATGAAAGTATAGTTTGGGATGATATTAAAGATGAATATAGTGAAATCATTTTAGATATGATGGAAAAGAAACTAGGTTTTGATAATCTTAGAGAATCCATTGTATCGAAAACCATTGTTACTCCCGATGACTGGAGTTCATCTGATATCTATCGAGGAGCAGTATTCAATTTAGCTCATTCATTAGATCAGATGCTTTGGCGACGTCCACACAATAGATTTGAAGAATTTAATAATTTATTCCTTGTAGGCGGAGGTACGCACCCGGGAAGTGGCCTTCCGACAATATTTGAGAGTGGAAGAATTACCAGTAAATTAGTTCTATCTGATTTAGGAATTGAACCCGATTGGAATGGAGTAGATACTTGGTTTGGTGATTTGAAAAAACCTAAGGTAGTAAGGAAAAGGAAACTTTCTGTTAAGGAAGTAAGTGGTCAAATATGAAATTGTTTGCTATTACTTTCATTCTCCTTAGTAGTATTTTTTGTGGATGTATTTCTCAAGAACAAATCATAGAAGAAGAGGATGTAATTTCTCCACCAGATAGAATGTCATTTTCCGCTCCACTGATGTCTTCAAATTCTAATTCTAGTGAAATGGTCTTACAGGAATATGTTTCAGATGGACCAGTGCTATTGATTTGGGTTGCTGCAGGTTGTATGGGATGCCATTCTTGGACTGATTTAATTACTGATGAAGTAAACAATGGTAACATCAGTAATTCTTCGTTACTTAGTATACACAGATATCCATCATTCGAATCAGTATCATACGTTGAGGAAGTTTATGGTTCTCATGAGAATTCTACTAATCCTGTGTCTTGGCCACTAGTTTTACCTTCAGAAGATACAATCGTCATCGATCTTGATACTGGATTAGAAAGTAAGGTTTCATTTTATGATTCGTTTGGATATCCATCCACCCCTACTCTCCAGATTATGGACACAACAGGAGAGATAATTTGGTCTTCCAAAACATATTGGCCATCTACAAGTGTCTTAGATGAAATTAAAAATTTAATAAATTGAGGCTATAATATAGATATTTACTATATTTCTTTTTCTTATCAATAATGTGGGTAGGCCCTTCGGGTTGCAATGCTATTTTTCCCAAAACATGAAAAAACACAACAACTGATGAATGGTTCGTTATTTTTCATAGGTCCTATTGCTATCTGTACCTACTTTCTATCAATGATATGTCTGGACTAATTGGACTATTAATCGATTCTCTTAATCCCGCGACAGCATTACAAGGTCTTGCTGATTTATTAGGTACAAAATCAGGAGCATCAGCTGCCTGGGCTCATATGGTTGCAGGGGGCATATTTGTTACTAGATGGATCTGGATACGTTGCGTTGAAGCAAAATGTGAACGATGGAAATCCTTCCTATCAATATTCTTCGGCGTTATGTTAATGCCTCTAGGCATAGGATTAGACCTAATATTAGTAAAAAATAAATAATTATTTTTTTGTTGTTATTGACCATAATCCTAGAGCAGAAAGTGAAAAACCTATTTTCTTAATGAAACCGAGTTGCAACCTTCTTGAGAGGACGTCCCCATTTCTTTTTTCTGCTTCTGATAGTATACTCGAATAAACAGCACACATCATTTGTGGATTTCTTCTTGAATCTCCTTCAATTAGAGGTACCAAGTTCAAAGCATTATTTCTATGAGTTTTTGTTCTACTGATGTAATGTTTCATAAAACTCTTCCACTTTTTGGTATTAGCTAGATTCATATCTCCTATTTCTTCAGGATTTATATCAAACATCTTTAATTCATCAGTTGGTAAGTAAAGTCTACCTCTTTCTCTATCTTCCTTAATATCTCGAAGTATATTTACCATTTGTAAAAATATACCCATTTCTTCAGCATACTCCCTAGCATCGGGATTAGAGTATCCATATATTTCTATAAGGCTGAGTCCAACAGTAGAAGCCACTTTGAAGCAATAACTTCTTACATCTTCGAAATTTTCATAGTTAGTTGGAAATAAATCATCTTCCATTCCTTCAATTAGTAATTTCAAGTCTGAGATCCTAATTGGAAACTTCTCTAGCGTATCTTTTAGAGCGATAAAAATTGGATGATTTACTGTAATATTTTTTTCTATAAGTTCAAGATTATCTCTGAACCACAGAAGTGCACGCACTCTTTGAAAGTGACTTTCATCTTCATTTGAGGGCTCACTCATCTTTTTGATTGCTAGAGCAATTGCTCTATACTCTGCTCTTTGGTTGAGGGAAATCAATTCTTCTTCATTTAGATTCGAGAGATTAGGTAGCCAATCACCATCTACAATGTCATCTACCTTTCTACAAAAAGCATACAATGCATGTACTGACAAGCGTTTTTCAACAGGTAATGATTTGAATGACCGTAAGAAAGATGAAGACGCAGAGCGAGTTATTTCTTCACAAATTTGGTACGATTCAGAAACCGAAATTTGTTTCAAAATTCTCGGCTCGTTGAGCAGGACCATGTACTTGTGAAATATACCTATATTATGAATGAGTGTTTGTCGATTACTGAATTAGTATGTCAGTTCTTCCCTTATGTTGAAGCATTAAACCTCTTCCGAAAGAGTATGGGAGATGGAGCGGTACTCACAGATTTAGAACGTAGTGATGAAGATTGTGTGCTAAGATTTGATGATGGTTTATCTTACAAGTTGAGCTATGTTTCTATTAGATCTAGGTGTCAATGTGCTAAATGTAAACCCCGGCAAGAAAATGAACAAAGAACTATTGAATTAGAAGAAGAAATCTCACGATTAATGTTGGAAAAACCGAAAGTTGAACTTGTTGGTCGATATGGTATCCGTTTCGAATGGCCCACTGGATGTTCATCTGGCATTCATTCATTTACGCACCTAAGAAAAGTTTCAGAAGAGCTTGGACAACTTCTAGATTCATAGTTTAGGTATCCGAAGTGCTGAAATGTACTCTATCATTCGCAGGGGCATCGGATGTTCGGGTTATCCCCGTTTTCCGATGGGTGATGATAATGAAAGAAGACAATCATAAGGTAGATTCCGATGATGATGATGATTCATGGGCATTATATGCTGATGCTAGTTATGGTAAATCAGAAATAGATGTTGAAGAAACTATTGAAGTTCCTGTTAAAGAAGAAGAAGTTTGGTATGATGGTGATGACTTTGAATTCGAAGGTGCAACAATAAATTGGGATGCACCTCCCTGCCCAGCACCCCTTGGTGTTGAACATATTATCCGTATTGGGTGCTGTAATTTCTGTGTCCAGAGACTAGCTGGTCGAAGAACCGCTTCTAAGGGAGAAGATGGTGGTAAAGAGATTAGGAAAGAGGCATATCAAAGAAATCCTGAACTAGAAACATTAGAAAAAAATGATTTATGCCCTTTGTGTGAAAATCTATTTGACGATATAGATAATATTGTTAAAAGAATAATTGACCAAATTGGTGAAGTTGAGCATTCGACAATTCAACTTGGAATACATTTACCAAAAGATCTACTTGAAGATGAAGATAAGATTCGTTCAAGACATGGTTCCCCTGGCTCACCTCATCTCAAACCCTCTTTTGTTAATGAAATACAACTAAAACTTTCTACTTTAGTACATGAAGTTACTTTTGTTAAAGAAAAGCCGGATTTAATGATTCTCGTGGATGGTCTAACATTAATGGTTAATGTTGATGTCAGACCAGTTTTCTTATATGGTCGGTATCGAAAATTAATTCGAGATTTACCACAAACACGATGGCCATGCCGCGCTTGTCGTGGCCGTGCCGAAGGGTGTGAATCTTGTAATCAAACAGGTCTTCAATATGCGGAGTCAGTTCAAGATTTGATAGGTGAACCTATTCGTCTTTCTTTAGCCGCAGAAGACACCTCTTTCCATGGAATGGGTCGAGAAGATATTGATGTAAGGTGCTTAGGGACCGGGCGTCCTTTTGTTATAGAAATTAAAAAACCAAGTACCCGACTAGCGAATCTCGAGGAGATTCAGAAAGTAGTCAATGAAAATGCTGTAGATAAAGTTGAAATTAATAGTCTTAGATGGTCAAATCGCTCTGAAGTTGTTAAGGTCAAAGAGAGTCGCTCTGAAAAATCATATACAATTAGGTTCCAAGTTGACGATATACCTGATGAAGAGGCAATAATCCAAGGAATATCTTCTCTTTCTGGCGTAGAGTTATCTCAAGAAACTCCTAAGCGAGTTTCTCATAGACGAGCTGCGAAGAATAGGAAAAGAAAAGTGGTCTCGCTTTCTAATATTATTGTCGAAGGTAATGAGGTCCAATTTTCAGTTCGTTGTGAAGCTGGAACTTATGTCAAAGAGTTAGTTCACTCCGATGAAGGTCGAACAGTACCCTCTGTACGCAGTGTTTTAGGTGACAAAGAATGCACAGTTCTTTGGCTTGATGTTGAAGATATACACTATGAATGAGTAATTAACCAAATCCGAGTCCTTAAGAATACGAGGCAGGTCGACCGCTTCCAAGACCTATGGTCTGTAAGGTGATATCATGGTAACAAGGACGCATGGACAACGCCAAGGGACACGCTCTATTCTTAAGAAAAGTAAGCGTGAAAAAGGTCGAGTTTTCATTAATAAGATAATGTACCCGTATGCTGAAGGAGATAGAGTTGCTATTGTTTTAGATGGTGCTCAACATAAAGGCATGCCTCATCGTAGATTTCAAGGTCGTACTGGCGTTATTGCAGGTAAACAAGGTCGTGCATATGTTGTCAACTTCAAAGATGGCAATATGAAAAAGACAGTAGTTGCTCGCCCAGAGCATCTTAAACCAATAAAGGAATGATTTTAATGAGTGAAAAAGAATTTGTAGACTTTGCTACTGTACGTGAACTTCTTTCTGATGCACGTGAAAGACGTGGAGACCTGTCATATGAGCAAATAATGGCTTTACAACATGCTGAATGGGCAGCTTCGACTAATCGTGGCGGAACTAAAACTGATCCTAAAGTATTCACTGCACTATACAACGCTCTTTCTGAAAATGAGAAATTATCACAATATCCTGAAATTTGCTCTAAGTTAGCAGAATTAACTCCTTTGAATGTGAAGGGAGTTAGGGTTGTTGTTTCTGGCAAGAGAATTGCAATGGATACTTCAGAAGTGGAAGAGATCATCACTATTATTCGTCAACATGTACTTTAATCGTGTTTGAATTAGTGTTTCTTCAATGAATTGATTCTTGAATAAAGACCTGTCTGAGGAGGTTGAGCGTAATGCATGCGAGTACCCCAACCGATTCCGGAGACAGCTCTGATTCTCCTTTTTCGAGTGAAACACATTTGAGGATTTTAGATATATCTCAGAGGCGTCCAATAGGTCATGAAGTACATGCATTAACCGAACCCTCATTGTATCTAGTCCGCGCTAAAGTATTAGATAAGGAAGGTATAGTTAATGGTTCAAGATTATCCGTTGATGAGAACAAAGTTGGGCCTATGTCCATTCTTCGTTATCGTGATTTATCAACAAATGGTGAAGATATTATTCTTGAGGAATTAATTGGTGCAATAAAAGATAATTCCGAACTGCATCTAGGTTTCTATAATCGTGCTAATAATATTTCTTTGAAAGTACATGCATTCCAACTTCTTCCTCGCATTGGTAAATCTAAGGCCCAAAAGATGGTTCAATTACGAGGAATGGCAGGTTGGATGGAATTTTCTGAAGTCGATGAGGCCTGTGAAATTGACTCAGTTACATTATTGGCAGAGAGATATCTCATTGAAATAGAAGATCCTCTAAATAATCGTAGTATTCTCGATCATCTAATACGCTCGTCTAATTAATCAGGAATTAGTATGGATGATTTAGACCCCAGACTTCTTGTCGATTTACTTCGAGATCAGATTATACCAGACAAATCTCTAGGTCAACATTTTCTTCTTGATAAGAAAGTTATTTCTCGCTCTATTGAGATTTGTAGTGAAGAGGGTTTCCCTCTAAATTCGAAATCAAAAGTACTTGAAATAGGTCCAGGACCCGGCTCTTTAACCTTATATTTATTGAGAACTGAAGCTAAAGTGACAGGTATTGAGATAGATGAAGATGCGGTTTCACATCTAAAAAGAGTATTTGGTAATGCAGATAACAAACTTGAATTAATTTTAGGTGATGCATTGAAATTAAATTGGCCTAGTGATTTAACTCATATAGTTGCCAATTTGCCTTATCAAATTTCTAGTCCTGTACTAGAAAAGATACAACAATATCATTCTATAACTCCTCTGAAGGCAATAGTATTGCTTGTTCAAGATGAATTTGCTGAAAGGATGTCTATGGATCATTTTGGTTCTCTCAGTCCTTTGGGCTTATCTCTATGGCTAGATTTTGATGTCACTTTAGATCGAAAAGTCCCTGGAGGGGCATTTAGTCCGGCGCCAAGGATAAATTCTCGATTAGTATCGCTAACCCCGGTAGATCGTTCCCAAGAGAACGGTGAGATATCTCGTAAAATGTTTAAGTTAATTACTCAACATTGTTTTTCTAGTCGTAGAAAGAAGATAAGGACATTACTTTCTCAAGTTCCCCGTCGAATTAGCCGAATCCGAGGGTGGCATAAATCTCGTTGGAAGGCCTCTATTGAAGCTTTATTACTAGATCCTCCTGAAGGTTTTTCAAATGATTGGTTTGATAATAGGCCAGATGTTTTTGAACCCGAAGAATGGGTGATAATTGCTAATAGAATTTCATCATATAATGAATAAACGAGATAATTCTGACCGTGCCTTGATAGCGTACGCATGGTTCGGCGGATTACTGCGAAGCCGATGGTACATTCGCGTGAAGAGGTGTTAATATGGCAAAGAAGGATACCTATCTCGCATTATTGCGCCGTGGGATAGATGAAAAGACAGCTCAAATCCTGTCAGATGGTGGGATTAAGGTTGGCGATCTAAAAGGTTTAGATGTAGAAACTCTTACTAATAATTACGGGCTTAAGAAAGAAATAGCAACATCAGTACTCGACGCAGTAAAATCAGGGCCTCGTTCATCATCCAAACAAAGATATCTCGCAGACGTTCTTTCAGATAGTGGTGTTAAGAAAAAAGTTGATAAAATTGAAGAACAGAGATTCAAGCGTGAACAAAAAGATCTTCACTCAGAATTATTGGAGAAGAAAGAACAGTTACGCATTGCTCGAGTCGAACAATTTCGTGAGAAGAAATTAGTTATGAATAGACTGGGAAAGACAGTCGAACTTATCGTTAAGTTAGAAAATACTTTTGATGAAGAAGGCAAAGATGAGCAGCGAACTAAATTAAGAGATCAACTTGAAACTAGAGGTCTTGAAGCAGCTCGAGATCATGAACTGTTAGATCTCTCAGGAACCCCTCAAGATATAGTTGATTTCCGCCGTAAATTAGCTCCTGTATTGTGTATGCATGCTTGTCCAGATTGTGGTGAAGAAATGGATCCACGAGGCGGGAATGTCATGGAAGATATGACTGACTTTATGTTAATTTGTTGGGATTGTGAGAAAGAATTCCGTGCACCAATGGCCGAAATAGTCGAAAATAAATTAGAAAATGAAGATAGACTAATCATCGATACTCAAAAAGGACCACGTTTGAAAGTACATCAGCCTCCTAAAAAGTCAGAAAATCTTAGTGTTGATGACTTGATTAAGAGAGACTTAGAATCTACTGGTGCATCATTCGCTGAAGTCGAAGCTGCTGTGGAAGCAAGTAAGCTATCAGGCGGGTTAATGAGTATTGAAGATTGGATAGAAGAAAAAATAGAAGCGAAAGGATACATACAAGCCCAAGAACATAGAGAAGAATTTATTCTTGCAACTGGTGCTGGTGCTACTAAATTCAATAAATGGATGAAAAAAGCAGGATTATATTTCAATAAACAAACAGGTCGTTGGACTCGTTGGGAAGATCGTTGAGATACTCTAATTCAGATTTGTTTCTTGGATGGATTGAAGATACCCCTCTCTATGGGGTGAATCATGGCTATCGCACGTTTCTTCCGTGGAGGGTTACTTCTTGGTTCCATTGAAGTAGAAGATGGAGAATTTCTTGTAGATTTAGCAGATAGTTTAGGAATAGATATTCCTAGAAACTGTACTTCAGGGAATTGTGGAACTTGTCTTGTTAGATTAATATCTGGCAAAGTCCCATATCCTGATCCTTTACCTCCTGGTTTAGATGAATTTTTAATAGAGGATGGAGGAATACTAGCCTGTTGTATGACCCCTGAAGGTTCATGCGATATTGACACCATTCCCCCACTATGAGGTAAAATCATGATTGACTGGGAGAATAAAGAATTAGTACGTCTTCTAATTTTTGATATTTTAGCAATATCATTTGCATTATGGTGGCTATCTCGACGTGTTAAATCTAAAATTGATGAAGTAAATCAAAGAAGAGCCAAAAGATGGGTCAGAGAAGAGGAATAAGAATCTCAATTATTCATTTACGGCAGCAGTCCATCTCTTAGCTTGAGGTATTGAAACAACTTCTATATGACAAGCGATAACTCCTCTTGTATTTTTTATTATATTTCTTAATTCTATTAAATCATTAATGCAACATGGGCAATAAGGATGCGTAGGTTTAACCCATAATTCTGCAATTCCAGCTTCACTTATCTCAACTCCTTTGAGAATATCTTTATCTTTGAATGATTTACCATGTGGCTCTTTTCTTTCTCTAAGAATCTTAGCAATTCTACGATGAACCGAACTAGATGCTTGAGTCACAATGCTCCGGAAGGCTTGTAGGAATTAGTATAATCGCTAAATTTGTTAATTCCAGTCAGTTAATAGTGGAAATGAATCACCCATTGTTAAATATTCCATTCCATCTCTTGTTCTTACAAAAGTATCTTCAGTCCCTATGCAACCATCGGAAAATATCACCTTAGGTTCTATTGCCATAGTTCCCCCAACACATAGTGGTCTGTCGAATCCCTTCGCAATAACTGGTGTCTCATCTAATTCTAACCCTACTGAATGACCTAGAAAATAAGATTTATCTGGAAGCATTCCCATCAGGTTTTCGGAATATCCCATCTCCTGCGACATTAAATTTCCAATTTCCCAAGTCTTAGAACAATCATTTCCCTTCCCTAGGCTAGAAACCACTGCATCACGAATCTCAACCATATGATCAAGTCTCTCAGTCCATTCACTATTTAGTGGTCCAGCACTAAACATACGCGTACAATCTGAAACATATCCACGATGTAAATGTACAATATCTACTGTTACAGGTGAACTTTTCTTTACTCTGGCATGCCCAGATCCTAGTGATGAAATTGGACTTGCTCCAACTCCCCCTATTGCGGAGTCAAAATAAGATGGTATAGATGCAGACTCTCCTGCAACTATTACAACTCTATCGCAATCCATTGGCCACTTTCTCATTCTTATCCTTCCACCAAAACCTGCTTTTCTACTTACTTCATCTGCAATAGCTGCCATTTCTAGTTCTGTTTGCCCTATTCCTCCATTTTCTTGGATTGCTTGAAACATACTTTTGTTGATTCTTCCACTCTCTCGGAGCATTTCTATTTCCCATTCCGATTTCATTTCTCTTAATTCATACATTATTGATGTACAATCTTTCGAATCTCCATCTAACGATTTTATCTTTTCAGAAATAAACTTCCAACGATTATGAGGAACCTTTCCTTCTAACATCGAAGGTTTTTCATTCCCTCCGATTTTTCTAATATGTTCAGCCAATTTTGACATCCGTGGTTGTGCTACAACTGGGTCTGGGCAATCATCTCCTCCCGATTCAAAAATTGCTCTATCAAGTGATCTTTTCACCCAATGTGTAGTTTGAATCTCAGAATTCTCTGCTCCAACTAAAATCATCCCATTCTGTCGTCCACCAGTTAGCCAGTATAATTCAACAGGATCATCAATGAGTGCTGATTCGATTCCATTATCTGATAGCGCTTCTGCTAACCTTTTTCTTCGATTTTCTAATTCGCTGACAGGTACTCTCCAATCTATGCCATCAGGACCAATCAATCTTCCCATATCCCATGCCATGCATATGCGTAGTCGTATCAATCACAAAGGTATTTGGGGGGGGATGTAATATTATTTCGACCATTACGGTCAAAGAGTCCTAGCCTTTGCGGGAGAACGTGAGTGACGTCCTTACACTGGACGATGTCCGTCTTGGCGGCAAAGTAGTTCTCTATCGCGTGGACGTAAATTCTCCACTAGAACCATCAACGGGGGCTTTTCTTGACGACAGTCGATTAAGAGCTATTGTACCAACTCTTAATTCTTTAAAAAACTCTAAAGTTATAATGATAGGACATCAATCTAGACCTGGTAAAATAGATTTTACAGATATGTCGCAGCATGCGGATAGAATCTCTCGATTAATTGGTAAAAAAGTCAATTTTGTTGCTGATATATGTGGAGATAAAGCAATTGAGGCAATCAGTAACCTCAAAATCGGAGAAATACTATTTCTAGATAATATTAGAATGCATGATGATGAGAATTCTATGAAGAAATCCTCACCTGAAGAAACTGCTGGTTCAGAGATAATACAGAAATTAGCGCCTTTAATAGATGCATATGTGACAGATGCTTTCGCAGCAGCACACAGAAATTCTCCCTCTTTAACCGGATTTTCAGAAATAGTTCCTTGTATCGCGGGTCGATTAATGGCCAAGGAAATAGATAATTTACAGATTGCAGTAAATGATCCTCCGAGGCCATATATTGCAATACTTGGTGGCACCAAATGCGATGATTCGTTACGTGTAGCTAAGAATTTAATTGATAAGAAGATAATTGATACAATTCCAGTTGTTGGTGTGGTTGGAAATATGATGTTATGGGCTAGTGGAGTCGATATTGGAGAGAGTAATAAGTCATTTATTCGTAATACATTAGGTGATGATTTCGAAGAAACTTGGGATATGGCTATTGATCTATCAGAGAATCATTCAGAGTACTTTCTTTTACCAACTGATGTAGCCGTTGAAGTAGATGGAAATAGGGTTCCTATGAATATCTCAGAACTCCCTACTGATTATCCGATATATGATATTGGAATTTCAACCTTGATGCAAATAAGACCTCTAATGATTAATGCAGGTTGTATCTTATGGAACGGTCCAGCATCTTATTTCGAGTTACCTGGGTTTGCCTTTGGAACTATCGAGATCCTTAATATGTGTACTGAGTCATCTGCTGTAACCATAGTCGGGGGCGGTCATACTAGTGCCTTAGTAAGTAATAGAGGAGTAGTTGATTTAGTAACTCACAATAGTACCGGTGGTGGAGCATGTCTAACGATGCTTTCCGGTGGCTTTATGCCAGTTATTGACTCATTAGTTCGTTCTAATAAAAAATTCATAAATATTTTATCATCTTTAGAATTAGAAAATTGACTCTCATCCGTCCCAAGTTCTAAGTGTCTTCACTTAACGGTAAGTGCATGAGTGATGAAGGAAATGACGTATTCTCTGGTGCAGTTAATTCGCAACCTGAGATGGTAAATGTTCAACCAGCAGGACAAATGTACCTAGTAGAAAAGAGTAAAGCACCCCAAGTTATTGGAATATTTGTACTTATTTGGTATGTATTAACATCAATTTGGAGTATACTCAATTTATTCGCTTTTGACCTAATTAGTTCTATGGATGAAACAGGTACGATCCAAGAATTGCCACTCCTTATCATTGTAGCAGCTTCGATTATGANATTGATACCAGCAGGACTTGGAATTTTTGGTGGATATAAGATTTNTCTTTATCAGAAAATGGGCATTTGGTTAGTTTTGGGTTCGATTGTTCTCGGTTGGGTGATGTCAATTTTACAGAGTGTTCTAACTGCTGATTATGTGGGCGGCGATGCAGCATTCGCAGCAGGATCTACAGGTGTATGTGGTCTATTTTGCTTAAGTGTTTGCTCGGTAATAGTTTGCATCCCTTTAATGGTAACAAATAGTGGTATGGAATAAAATTAGAAATGGTTTTTTCATGTCAAATTTAGTTTTTGATATGTTCAAGATATTACTAACCGCAGTGATAATTTTTGCAGTCGCTCAATTAAGTCAGCGTGATAATTTACTTGCAGCAGTACTAGCATCTATTCCATTAGTCAGTGTTCTTGCAATGATGTGGATGAATCATAATGGCGCCAGTAGTGATGATATAGTTAATTTTACTAAAGATATTGTATGGCTAGTACTCCCTTCTTTATTATTATTTATTGTAATGCCAGAATTAATTCAAAGAGGATGGAACTTTTATCCTGCTCTTGGCGGTGGACTTAGTGCTACAGTAATTGGTTATTTTTTGATGTTTGAATTAATGAAAAAATTTCAGAATGTAAGTTAAGACTCGTGGAATTTTTTGAGATTTATTTCCGCCCCTAATCTGTATTCTACATCTTCTTTTATTTTCTTTAAATTTTCTTCATTCGAAGCTTCAGCACGCATCACAAGAATTGGTTCTGTATTACTCGGGCGGCAAAGGTACCATCCGTCAGGATATCTTACTCTAACCCCGTCAACGATTGACTTCTTCATATCAGTAAAAGCATTTGTTACAAAATCCATAGTTTCTTCTCTATCTCTATCTAGTGGGACTTTAGCTTCTCCTGTTGAAGCATAGTTAGGTAAATCTGCAAACCAATCCGAGAATACAGGGCCGCCACTTTCTGGCGAAGGTTCTCTAGCAATAATCTCGAGTAATCTGGCAGTATTGTATAATGAATCATCAAATCCAGGCCACCTATCATTTAGGAAGAAATGTCCTGACATCTCTCCTGCTAACGGGGAATCAGGGTTATTTCTTAATTCTCTTTTCATGAATGAGTGACCAGTTCTAACCATCACTGGAATCCCTCCTGCAGAAGTAATTGCATCTTCTAGAGCCATACTACATTTTACATCAAAGAAAACAGTTCTTTCTGATTCAGTACCACCTTTCCTTTCACTAAGGATATCTTTTGCAAAAATTGTCATTAATCTATCTGGATGGATAAAATTACCAATCTCATCTACTACGCCAATTCTATCTCCATCTCCATCCATTCCGATTCCAAATTCAGCATCACTTTCTATAACTGCTTTAGCCAGATCTCTCATATTCTCAGGTCTTGTCGGGTCTGGTGGGTGATTTGGAAATTTATTATCCCAACTGCAATGAACAGGTATTAATTCAACACCTAGTTTTTCCATTAATTTAATTGTTAACGGGCCAGGAACCGCATTACCACAATCGATTGCAATTTTCATTTTTCTCTGAGGGATACCTGAATTTCTGACAACTGTTTCCAAATATTTATTTTCAAAATCAGCAAGATTTTTGATAATACCATTTCCATCTTTAAAATCTCCATTGTCAAATGTTTGTTTGAGTTCTTGAAGTTCTTCTCCAGCCATAGGCAAACTACCATTACATATTTTAAATCCATTATATTCTGGAGGATTATGGCTTGCAGTAATTACAATCGATGCATCAACTGGAAGATCTACAGTTGCTCTATACAATACTCCTGTAGTAGTAATTCCTAAGTCTAAAACATCTGCTCCAGATGAGTTTAAACCTCTCAATAGCGCATCATGTAACTCTGGCCCCGATTCTCTAATATCCGAAGCCACAGCGACTGATTTTGCATTAAGATGAGTTGCCAGAGCACGACCTAATCTTTCAGCGAATTTAGCATCTAATTCAGAATGCGCTAATCCACGAATATCATACGCCTTGAATACACTCATACTTACCCCTAAGGGTTTTACTTCATCATCTCTATGGACTAATGTTAGCCCCTTCTAATCAAAATACTGTTTTATTCTGTTCCTGAGCCTCTAAAAGCCTCACATATAATTTCAATTATTGCGCCGGCTGGAAGTTTACTTACTTCATATGCGGCTCTTGCAGGGGGCATAGATTCGCCCAACCATTTTCCATAAACCTCGTTAACTTCAGAATAATCTTCTATATTGGTCAATAGAATAGTTACCATGACTAAATCAAATTTTGAACTATTAGCAATTTCTAATAAATTATCAATTTTTCGTAACGCTTCTTTAGTCTGAGAAACTATGTCTTCTCCTCCTTCTATTCCTATCTGTCCTGCCAGCCAGATATGATCTCTAACTGTAATGCCAGGACTATACGGTGCCCATACTTTGCTATCATTATCTATTTTCAATTTGCGAGCCATGATTCTCGGACTATGTTATTGCTGATATGTTTATTCACGAAGTATATCAATAACTTTTGAATGATCACCAGCAACATTTTCTTCTGTTAGTTGTTTAATAGAAATCCATTTTGCATCAATAGCATCATCAGCTCCCACTGGTTTAGAATTAGGATCAACTTCTACTAAATAGAATAATCCTATGCAATGTTTTCGGGGGTCTCTTCCCGGTTTACCTAGTATTGTTAAAGACAATGGATGTTTCCCTATTACTCCTGTTTCTTCCATTAATTCCCTTATCACAGCATTCTCAGGATCTTCATTATAATCTACAAAACCACCTGGGAATGCCCACATCCCTTCCCACTCGGGAGGTTCAGGTCCTCTTTGAATCATTAACAATTCTAGACCTTCCTGGCCATCTCTAGTTGCGATTGCGTCTACAGTTACTGACGGGTTATGATAATCATCACGTCCACATTGGTCGCATCTCTCATTCCCCATATCTTCTCCTCCTATTTTGATAAGAATCTATGGCTTCATACAAATCTTGTTTACTAAATGATGGCCAATGTACATCGGTGAAATGTAATTCAGAATATGCAATTTGCCATAACAAGAAATTTGAAATTCTTTCTTCTCCACTTGTTCTTATTACTAAATCAGGGTCAGGAAGATTTGCAGTATAGAGTTTACTTGAAATCATCTTATTATCGATATCTTCCAAGGTTATTTCACCTTTTGAATGTTCATCTGCAACTTTACGTACAGCATCTACAATCTCTTCTCTTCCTCCATAGGCCAAACATACTGTGAATAAGAAGTCTGAATAATCCGAAGTTTTTTCTTCAATATTCTGGATTGCATTTCTTACATTTTCAGGTAACATCTCAAGCCTTCCAACTGCTTGAACTTTAACTTTCATTTTATGAATTTTTGGATCATTTGCCATTTCATTTAATCCCTCAGCATATAGTTCGTACAACGAATTCAGTTCTTCTTGACTTCTTTCTTTAATATTCTCAGTTGAGAGTGCATANACAGAAAGATACTGTATCTTTAGATCTAATATCCAATCCATAACCTGTTTCAATTTTTCCTTTCCTTTTTCATGACCCACTCTAGTTTCAATCTCTCGACTCCATGCAAACCTTCTATTTCCATCCATAATTATTGAAATATGTTCAGGTCTTGTATCTTTTAGAATCCTATCTTTTAATCTATTAGTTCGTATCCTATCTGTTCTTGATACTAAACTCCAAGCTAAATCAGATCCAGCTACCGCTCCTGCAGGAATTGAAATTATTCTAAATTTTAGCAGCCATTTCGCTAAAGAGTCAATACGGCGACCAGCGGCTCTGCGCGTTCGACTCATGCTAGAGCGAATGTACCCTGTGTCTAAAGTAGTTGGATGGGTATTCCTTACTCAAATACAATATGTGCATCATTATTTACTTTCTCTAATAGATTTTTTTCTGGATTTACAACAATAATTTGTCCAGAGTGTTTCCATACTGGTAAATCATGATGACTATTACCTGCATAACCAAATTTCATATCTCCATATCTTGCTATTAGAGCTTCTGCTTTTTTCTTGCCCCTAAGATTATGTTGAGCGTCTGAAGCTAGGACATCAGAGAATAGACCTACATGAGCAGCAACCTGTTCAGCAATTATTCTGTCAGATGCTGTAGCAAGGATCAGAGTTCTTCCTCGAGCATGTTCTCCCGTCAACCAATCTAAAAAAGCAGTATGATATTCTAATTCTGCAGGGTCAAATACTAATTTTCTTGCCAAGTCTCTTTTCCATTCCGCTCTCTTATTAGTGAATTCTTTAGAAAGCATACTCACAATCATCCATGGCCGTCTTAGTAGGACTCTTCTGATACTGATATAACTCATATCTGTTAGAATAAGAGTTCCATCCATGTCAACAGCCAGTGGGATGTCGGATATCTCGCTCATGTTGTTGCCTAAACCATCACCATATCAAAGATTCCCTAACCGATTGCATCAAATCTAGTACTCCATCGTAGAGACAGGGGAGTCAGTATGTCCGGAGCAGATAATAGTTGGAAACCTATTGCAATGTCACAATTTGAATCTGAAGATGAAGCTCCTATTGGATTTAATTGGCTAGTTTACGCTGGTATCGGTTTGAAATGTAAAATGCTTGAACCTCTAGATGTAAATAATTGGCAGCAAACAATTTCTGATTTACAATCTTGGGGGGAGGTTCCTTCTGGAAGTATTACTGTAGAAAGTATAGTACATACAGACAGAGGAATCAATCTAAAATTAAATAATGAAGGAATTTATTGGTTAGCAGAATTTTTTCCTTGGGGAACAGACGGTAGACTCCGTGCTCGAGTAAGTATAGCGCCACTCGGGAGTTTAATTCCGATTGGAGGATATACTTGGAATGGAATAGATATTATATCGGTCAGAAAATGGACTGAAGATAAAAGAGATTTAGATCTAACACTTTATGAAACCATTCAGTCTAACGATTTAGAAAGTTCAAAAGAAATTATATTTCAATCAGCAGCAGCTATTGGCCGATATCATAAGGCTGCAGAAAATGCTAGAATAACACCTCGTGATGCAAAGAGATGGAATAAGAGACTCGAGCGTCTTGAGGCATTATTGCGTGCAAATACAATTTGGAGAGCACCTCATACAAAAGATACCGTTTGCATAATTACAATTGGTGATATTAGATTCTCTGATATTATCGACACTGATTCTGAATCATATAGCATTCATTTCTCTAGGCCGCGTCTGGCTGATAGTATCATAAAACCAGAATGTGAGTTTCCCGCAATAAGAGATTTCTCTTCACTTCTCCATGATCTGAACCGAATATATTTCTCATGTGACTCTACACTACAAATCTCAGAATTACGCGGTTCTTTAATCGAAGGTTGGCAATCTACAGCTCCACCTACTTGGTCATCCAAGAGTGTATTTTACACTCCACGGGGTGGAGCATTCTTTTGGGAGTATGAACAATGTTTACTCGATGTTATCGAAGCTGTTTCTCATCAATCTGGTAAACCAGAACCCGCCGTATCTATCATCCAAGATGTTCCCTATTTGCAAAAATCAATGTTTAGCCATCGAACAATTGCTGCACTATCTTTCATGACTGGTTTTTTCTCTGCTACTGGCTTTTATCAATATGCAATAGGGGCCTCTGATGATATGATATTCTCATTGATATTAATTCCCATTACAGTTGGTATTTTCATGTCGTACCGTAAATTAGCCCCTTCTCCTGAGACCTCTATTCTAAGGAAATGGAATAAGCAATAATTATTCAATTTTTGTAAACATATTATTTTGATACTCATATGTTCTTGGCACGCCTGTTTGAATTTCTAGTTTAACAATATCTTCTTTAGAGATATCTTCAATGTGCATTACAATTGATCTCAGAGAATTACCATGTGCTGATACAAGTACATTCATTCCATCATTTAGATTTTTTATAATATCCTCTTTGAAGTATGGTAGAGTTCTTTCAGCTGTCATTTTCAAACTTTCTCCTTCTGGTGGAGCAATATCGAATGAGCGCCTCCAAATATGTACTTGCTCTACACCATATTTCTCTGCAGTTTCAGTTTTATTAAGGCCCTGTAACGACCCATAATGTCTTTCATTCAATCGATTATCTTTGTAAACGGGAATATCTTTAGACATTTTATTATGTTGAATAATAATTTCAGCTGTTCTTTGAGCTCTCATAAGAGCACTTGTATGAACTACATCAAATTTCAATTGTTCTAACTTTTTCCCTGCCATTTCAGCTTCAGCTTCACCTTTCTTCGAAAGATCAATATCGGTCCATCCAGTAAATCTATTTTCAGCATTCCATAAAGACTGGCCATGTCTTATAAGAACAAGAATTGCCATTTCTACACCTTATCTGCTACTTCTTAGACGCGGTTCAAAGAATATTAGGTCTAATTTTTCAGCAGTTTCTCTTGCCATCATTAAGATGTCTTCGTTCAGTTCCCTTTGTGTAGATGCAGATGATACGCAGTAGAAATTTCCTGCCACTAAAACCATTGCAGTTCCAAAAGTCTGTACTCTAACCCATGAATCTCCTTCTTTTATTGATCTAGCATCATCATTGACCGCTTTTAGTAAAATATCACAGAACTTTCTGAGTGCCGCAGGGTCACTGTCTTCTTCTAATTCGAACTTCGGTGTGATTCTCCTGAATCTTCTTTTACTGAAGTTTTCAACAGGTGAATTGACCATATTTGAATTAGGGACAGTAATCATTGTATCAGCGGAAGTTCGAATCAGCGTAGTTCTCAAACCGATGTTTATGACTTCTCCTTCCACACCATCAACAATAATCCAGTCACCAACATTGAATGGTTGATCGATTAAGATTGAAATAGCGCCAAAAATATTCGATACAGAATCTTTAGCTGCTAGTGCTAGTGCTAGACCAGTAATTCCAAGACCAGCAATAAGTCCATTCAAGTCTACTCCTGCATATCCTGCAATAACAAATGCACCAATCAAAACAACAGCTACTCTACCTACTGATTCTGCAACACTTGCCAATGAGCGTCTTGAAGCNATATTATCATCACCTTCTACTACGATGAAAGCATCTAGATAGTCCACTAAGCGATAAGCTGCTATCAACATCATAATGATAAATACTGTGAAAATAGCGTATGTGAGTTCATCTATCATACTTTGATTCCAAATTGGTTCGCAATTCTCAGATAAATATTCTAATGACTTACTGAAAAATAATGTTCCAATCATCCATCCTAATGAGCGAGGAGCAAACAATGTTTTTCCATCTATCCTTTCAGTCTTAGATAAGAAACTCATCAAGACCGGGAAAACATATCTTCTTGAGAGTACTCCTACTATAATTGAAAGTCCAATTAATAAGGTGAAAATTATCAATGATCCTTGTGAAAAACCTTGGAAAACAATATCTCCATCCATGATGTCAGTAAGTACTTGCATATTCAATCGGTTTCACCTGATGCTTATGAATCCCTCTCAGGCAATGCATACCGTAAATACGAGGCTTTCAAGACCCAAACACTTCTCGAAGGTATGATAACATGGCGGGCAGCAGCGTTAATGGTGACTCAAGAATCATCTCAAATCCTCGAAGAATTCCTGCAATGGCACTTCTTATGCCCTTGCTATTATCCGTTTTAGCCCCAGTAACCTTGATTGCACCAGTCAGTGCTCAAGAAACAAATGAGAATCTAGAGCCCGAAGATATCTGGTCATTTACATATTCTAACCAAATTTTCCCTTGGGGGGGAGATGATAGATTACAATTCCGTGAGTATCACGATTATTTTTCAATGAAAGATAGAATGCAGCATCTAGTAGATCAGAATATGGAAATTATGAGTTACCATGAAGGATTAGTTGGTGGAGTTAACCAAAGAGGTCAGGAAATGACTGCAGATAATTACGAAGGCTGGTACTATAATCATGCAAGTCCTTGGGTTAAAATTACAGGTGGAGGAGAAGCTCTTGAAGGCGTATCTGGTGGAGATTGTAACGTATTTGTAGGAGATTGTGGCAATTATGCAGATTTGCCTGATGTAATGTTAGTTGGTAACCATCATGCAAGAGAATGGATGTCTTATGAAGTACCAATGCTTATGCTAGAAACAATTGCTTACTATTATGGTATGGCAGGTATTGATAATGACGGTGATGGATTAATCGACGAAGATGGTTGGGATGGAATAGATAATGATGGAGACTGTTTATCACTAAATTCTAGTGCTCAAGATAGTAATGGTGATGGAAATCCCTGTGGCCCAGGCGATCTTGGAGTTGACGAAGACTTCTCAGAACAATGGATTACAGATTTAGTAAATACACGTGAAATTTATCTAATACCCATGTTGAATGTTGATGGTAANCGCTATGATCGTGAAGTTTTCATGCCTGAACAATGNCCTGGAGAAGAAGCTTGGGATTGCAGTGCTGCTGGTTGGAGAAAGAATCTTCGTGATAATACTGTAACTGGCATAACTCCTCTTCCTGATATTGATGAAGAAGTCGATTCAACGTGCGATGGCGTAGATTTGAATCGTAACTATCAGTTTGAGTGGGGTGCTCCTTTAGGTGCAACTGGNCCTCTTTTCCCAGGGATGTGCTATGCAGGGGAAGCAGGTGCAAATAATGATGTTTACAATGGTCCAGTAGATGATACTGACAATGATGGTGATGGTCAGATAAATGAAGATCATGTTGATGGTAAAGATGACGATGCAGATGGATTGACTGATGAAGATTGGTGGGGAGGTAACAGCGAGCCCGAAACAAAATTCATACAAGATATGACTGAAATGAATGATGACAATGGTGATGGTGCTTCAGAATTCAAAGCTACATTGACATGGCATGCATACTCTGAACTTGTGTTNTGGCCATGGGGTCACTGTACAAACTGTTACACTCCAGATGATGAATTTCTAGTTTATCACGGTATTCAAATGGCTGAAATGACTGACTATGNACCTATGCAATCCTCAGACCTATACCCAACAACAGGGGATTTCTGCGATTGGCATTATGGTGTTCATAATTCTTATTGTTACACTATGGAAATAGGAACAGCCTTCCATCAAAATCCTGAAGATATTTCTCACATTGCAGTTCGTAATTTGGGTGTACCATTCTACATGATAGAGATGGCAGATGATCCAAGATATCGTGCAATCGTTGGAATCGAGAATACTACAGTATCCCAATGGTTAGCACCTCCAACTGAGGTATCAGTTCCATCGAAAGGTGAGATTCCTATTGATTTTTGTTTAGATTCAACTTTCCCTTATACTACTAACATGACTCGTACACATTTGATGTGGAGATTAGTTGAACCAACTAGGCAGCAAGATGACTTTGGACCTACAGAATGGCGAGAAGTACCTTGGGAAATGTCTGCTTTTGATGATACGATGGGATTATCCTGTGTACTTCTGGATGGAAGTAATGGCACTTTACTACAGGCAAAAGTACCAGTTCCTGATAGCTCAGTAGGTAAGATACACTACAAAGCAATGCTTGGTACAACTAATGGAGCGTTCCCATTTTCTTACCCTACAATTTCCGAGGGGCCTAATTATTATGAATTATCAATACCTTATCGTGCATCATTTGGTTCGACAGTCCTCGCTTTACTGATGTTTGCTNTGATAGCAACAATGGTTTGGGGTGGTCTTGGATATACTCTGAAAGAGATGTTTAATGATGATCGAGATGTTCTTGCTCTACCTAAAGAAATGCGCACTAGGGGTGAATCCTGATGCAACCCCAAAATGAACCAACTTCGGATGAATTCAGTGGAAGGTTAGGATTAATTTTCGCTACTATCGGTGCTGCTATCGGTACTGGAAATATTTGGCGTTTCCCAAGAATGGTTGGAGCAAATGGAGGGGGGTCTTTCCTTGTTCCTTGGTTAATTTTCTTATTTTTATGGTCTATACCCCTAATTATTGCAGAATTCGCATTGGGTAAAAGAAGTCGTACTGGTACAGTCGGTACTTTCCGTATCTTTGCTGGAAATAAATTTGCTTGGATGGGTCTTTGGACCGCTTGGATTTCCACAGCAATAGGTTTCTATTATGCAGTAGTTACAGGGTGGTGTATCAATTATTTCCAAACTGCGATTCGTGGTGGTTTAGGTTCTGAAGTAGATACTGTTCAGGTATGGAACGATTTCTTACAAGATCCGTCTCAAGTGATTTTCTTCCAGTCAATTGCTGTTATTATTACAATGGCAGCAATTTGGAAAGGTGCTAAGGCAATTGAGAAAGTTAACGTTACACTGATGGTTTCACTTTTTATTCTTTTATTCGCTGCACTATTCCTTTCGTTCATTATGGACTTAGATGATGGTTCATTAGATGGATTCATCTATATGTTTAGTATTCAACCAGGATATCTTAGTCAACCTGAGACTTGGATAAATGGACTCTCTCAATCTGCTTGGTCTTGTTCTGCAGGTATGGGTATGGCAATTACTTATTCCGTATACATGCGTAAAGACGAGGATACTACTCTTAATGCTGCAACCATGTGTCTTGCAAACAATAGTATCTCTATAATTGCAGGTTTGACTGTAATGATGGCGGTATTCTCAGTTAGTGATGATCCTCTAGGTGCAGTAAGTGGTGGTAGTAGTGCTATCACTTTCCTAGTTCTTCCNGAAGTATTTGCACAAGCTCCTGGTGGACCAGTAGTCCAACTTCTAATGGTTACAATGTTCTTCCTAGCTCTTTCGTTTGCTGCTTTAACTTCAATGATTTCAACAGTCGAACTTTGCGTAAGGAACTTCGTAGATCATGGTATTGAACGCCAAAAAGCTGTGGGTTTCACAACTCTTGCAATCTTTTTGTTTGGTTTACCTAGTGCGGGTTTATGGATACTTGTGGACGCTGATTCAGGTGTCGCATTCCCTCAATTTTTAGAAGTTCAAGACCATATTTGGGGATATGGATTAATGTTCAGTGGTTTGTTTATAGCTTACTCAATTTGGAAATATGGCTGGTCTCAATATCGCGCTTGGCAAGATGAAAATGATATTACTGGATTTAATTTCAGAGAATATCTGGATAATGGGGTTTCTCCATTCCGTGATGACTTCATTAATACTGGAGATAATGATTGGTGGATTGGCCGTTGGTGGGATTATATCATGTATCTTGGATTCCCACTAATGTTTGGCGTTTTGATGTTGTCATATTTCAGTGACATGATATTGAACGTTCATGACCCTTGGAATCCTACTAATGCTGATGGTATTTCTATAATTCTATTATTCTGGGGTGTGACAGCTGGTTTATTCATTAGTATGAATAAATATATCTTAATCAATCGCGTAACTTCTAGGAATGAATCTTTCTGGCCAGGGAATTGGGAATTAGAACCACGTCCACTTTACAGAAATGTCCCTAAAGGCGCGGATGTATCTATTGAGACATTACCTGGTGGTTCGGATTCATTCATTGTACAGGCTGGAGAAAATTTGCCAGAGACATTCGTAAATGAGTATGGTGAAACAAAAAATCATACTCTCCATACTCGTATTCCTGATGCAATAATTCCTTAATAGTATCAAAATCGTGAATAAAATGTCTAAAATCGTAAGTGACGAATACCCTTGGTCTAAGTTATTACGAGAATATGCAATGTATTGTGCAGTTGGCTGTATCAATGTAGCAATTTTCTTTGCTTTATACTGGTTCTTTTCGAATTATGCAACTCTGACAAAATATCCTGAGACATTTGGTTGGGCAGTATCTTTTTTGATCAGTTCCGCTCAGGCTTTTGTTTTACATCGTTGGCTTACATTTGAATCTGAATCTGAAATACGTTCTAGTTTTACTAAAATGATGATTGTATATGGGGTCTTATGGATTGTTTCAACAATCACCTTCTATTTCTTGGTAGAAGTTATTGTATTGGATGAATTTGTATCTTGGGCTANAAATACAGCAGCATTTGGATTTTTGACATTCTTAGGTCTGAGGTTCTTCGCATTTCCACTTTCTGATGGAAGGGTAACTCGTAAAGAAAGGCTCGATAATTTCCGTGAACGACGTAAGGCTTGAAGTGGCTTTGTTTGTTGGAATAACCGTGGCACAAGGCGTTCGAGGTACTAGAGACTTCTATCCAGAGGATATGAGGTTACGAAATTGGCTTTTCGATAACTTCGATGATGCGGCTCTATTGCATGGTTTTGAGGAATATGATGCNCCTGTTCTTGAGCATGAAGATNTGTANACNAGAAAGCAAGGTGAAGAGATTACTCAACAGTTATACAATTTTCAAGATAAAGGTGATCGTAAGGTCGCTCTAAGGCCAGAGATGACTCCATCTTTAGCTCGTATGGTAATGTCTAGGGCTGGTGCTTTACCTCTTCCAATCAAATGGTACTCTATACCCCAATGCTGGAGATATGAGAGAACTCAGCGTGGTAGAGGAAGAGAGCACTATCAATGGAATGTAGATATTTGGGGTACTAATGAAATTTCTGCAGATGCAGAATTAATCTCGATACTTGTGACTTTCTTTGATCGAGTAGGTTTAACTGAACAAGACCTAGTAATTCGTATGAGTAGTCGAAAGGTTCTCGAAGAAGTATTGGGTTCTCTCGGAATCACTGGAGATATATTTGCCCAAACATGCATTATTGTCGATAAAATGGATAAGTTACCTGCTGATGTAGTAAGTGAACAATTAGCATCCTTAGGTATTGAGGCTAAAGCAATAGAAACTATTCAGTCCACACTTGGAATCAAAGATATGGATTCTCTTAGAAGTATGTTAGGTGAAGAAAGTCCTGCAGTTGTAGAATTAACTAGTTTATTTTCAGCTCTAGATGCTTACGGGATATCAGAATGGATTGAATTTGACGCGTCTATTGTTCGAGGACTTGCTTACTATACTGGACCAGTATTCGAGGCACATGATAGAGCGGGAGAGTTACGTGCAATTTGTGGTGGAGGAAGATATGATAAATTACTTTCAACATTAGGAGGTAAAGATTTACCTGCAACTGGATTTGGTTTTGGTGATATGGTAATAATGGAATTATTGGCCGAAAAAGGATTAGTGCCCGAATTAACTAGTGGAAATGATGATGTCGTAATTTCCTTAAGTCCTGAATTAAGAAATGCTGCAATGCATGTTGCTTCATCACTCAGAGCTACGGGTCGTTCAGTCGATCTAGTTCTTGAAGATAAAAGATTGAAATGGGCTTTCAAACATGCTGAAAGATCTGGTGCTCAACGTCTGGTTATGGTTATGCCCGATGAATGGAAAGAGGGCAAAGTTCGTATTAAAGATCTAGAAACAGGTGAAGAAACCAATGTCGAAGTCGAGTCCCTTTAATTTCATATTTTTATGGTGAGAGTCTAGATGCCCGAGATAAATTTCAATAAAGGCGATAAAAAAATGACCTCATTCGAGGTAATTAAACAAATAGGCACCATTATTGTTGTATTATCTATTTTTGATTCATTACTCATAAACTACTCTTTGGAAGCAGGTGGATATCAAGTAGGGGATGGAATATCAGGAATGACTTCGATATTTACAATAATCCCTCTGATTGTTTGTGGATTTCCATTAACCTTAACCATAATGCTTTTTATTAAACAAGTGATAATGCATTTTATGGGTACTGGGAAGTACGTCATTTCAAGAAAAAATGAAATCATACTCAGAACTCCTCGTTCTGGTCTTAAGAAAACTAGTAGAGTTTCATCTCTTAGCAAAATCATAACAAATCCAATGGCTAAAATGATGATGAAGGAAGCCGATAAAGATGGTGACGGCCGAGTATCTTTTGATGAATTTACTGAGATGGCCTTTGATGGTTTAAGTATAAATGAAAGACCTTGGAATTGGGATTTTAAAATGGCATATGATAAAATTTCAAAAAAATTTGATTTGCCTTCTGATAATTCCCCAATATCCTTTGAAGACTTTAGTGTTTACACTGACTCGGAAGATAGAACTAATTTTGATGAAATAGATGTCGATAATGATGGTTTTATTACCAAGGAACAGTTTGTTGATTACTTCTGGGAACTGGGTAAATCTGAATTAATTGAACTTAGAATGGAATTCGATAAATGTGATATAGATGGAGATGGTTACCTCTCTTTGGAAGAATTAAGTACATTTATCGGGGCAAATCAAGATGATTGGGCAGAAGAAAAAGCCAATAATTGGTGGTCAAAATAAAACTATTCGTCAATATTTCTATTTCCGAGGAACTGGTGTAGAAACTAATGTGGATGTCGAATCACTTTGAAGCCGGTTCTTCTTCATTATCCTTCCACCAATCTGAAGGTTCTTCAATTTCAGTTTCTCTATCATTATCCGAACTTTCTTCTGAATCTTTGCTAGTATTAGAAGGTTTAAAACTTGACCCAGATGGCTTGAAATGTGATTTAATAGGCTTAGAGGTCCTATACATAATTTGGTTATTTGGAGTAATAACAACTTTAACTTGACCTATCATTACCCTAAATACTTGGAACCACAAGGCTAACAAAATGAGTAAAAAACAACCAGTTCCACCAATACCTATAATTTTATTACTAGGTTCATCAGAAACATCTACGCAGTCTTGCCCATTGCCGAATTCATCACCACCAGTACATGAGACGCCCTCAAACGTCCCTGTGGCCATTGGAATAAAAAAGAAAACGAGAAAACAAGAACAAACTGCTGTTACCATGATCATTTTTTTCATTACTTCAAATAATGATAAAACTTTATCGTCCGGATGTAAGTTTATTTTTGACATTGTGTCTCCGATTTATTAATCTTAATAATAGGAGTAATCTTAGTCTTCTCTAATTCTTCTAGAACTTGCCACTGCTGCCATTGCAAGAGCGCTCATTCCAGCCATTAATCCAAATCCAGGCAGAGCATCAACTGCACCTCCTAGTCCTGATCCATCATCTCCACCACCATCTGACATCGATTGATTAATGACTGGGAAATTAACTTCAGCTAAATCGCTCCCATTTGTTGCATGGTAATACATCCTAAATGATCCGCCACAGTAGAATAAACTACAAGGAGTGAGAAAACTACCACTAGTCCCTGGTTTAGAGAATTCAACCCTTATTTGAGGTTCTTCTCCACTTCTATTAAATCGTGTCATATTCCTATCAACATCTATATTCCAGGTTAATGAATCATCATTCCCATCAGTGTCTATAGCGGGAAATTCTTGCCTAGCTAATTCTATTCCGCCTTTGTAAAATGTGAGATTAAGATTTTCGCAAATAGCATTAGGTGAACCACAATCTCCTCCAGCATCAATATTGAAGTTTAGAATCATCTCAATAGTTCCATTTGCGTTAAGATACATATCTTGCTTGAAATTATCACTAACTCTGCAAGTATAATCCATCTCTATTTGTTGATTATCTTGGTTTGGCCATTCTTGCTCGCCATATCCTTCT
>JGI26060J43896_10000079_pt1 | contig 30371 bp, 29 predicted proteins | sample MarorgKNORR_S2LV_6_FD_43896 | JGI IMG/M metagenome (IMG submission 43896) | reverse complement strand
GTTCTTATTGTCGGTCCAGATCTCAAAGAGGAGCTACCGATCCTGCATCTGCGCCTTCGCGTAGCTGCCACTAAAGGACAAACCAAGGTCATAGAAATAGGACCAATTGCTACAGGTGCTGAACCCTACGCACAACGCTCTATTCGCTGCCGGTCTGGCGAGGCAGCAAAGACTTTGGTGGCTCTTTTGGAAAGCGACGATCCACTTGGGGATCAACTTCGAGACGGATCTGTAGTAGCGGTATTAGGCCGCGCGTCTATGGCCGAATCAGCCACCCCCGCGTTGGAAGTTGCTTCGGTCATCCGTGATCGGCTTCCCCATGCCACCTTCTTGCCGGCGCTAAGGCGGGGAAATGTGCGCGGGGCCTTAGACATGGGTCTCGCTCCAGGGATCCTTCCCGGGCGAACAACCATTGATGACCCAAGCGAATCTTTGATCAATCGATGGCAAACTCTCCCTGAAAAAGCTGGTCTGGATACGACAGCAATGCTCCAAGCGGCAGCAACTGGTGAACTTGACACACTTATTTTGCTTGGCGCTGACCCTCTGCGTGACTTCCCTGATCGGAATCTCGCCATGGACGCTTTTCGGCAGGCAAAAACGGTCATAGCGATCGACAACTTCGTCACTGAATCTGTGAGCCATGCGGACGTAGTTATGCCAAGCACCGCTTACGGCGAGCAGGGAGGCACCACTACAAACATCGAGGGTCGGGTAAGCCGCCTTGCTCAAAAAATCACTCCTCCGGGCTCAACGCGTGATGACTGGATGATCGCCGCCGAGTTGGCATGGCGTTTGGGCGGCGACCTAGGTGTTGGTTCGCGAGAAGAAATTTGGTGTGAAATTGAGCAAGTCGCGCCAAGCCACGCGGGGGTGACTATTGAACGAATCTGTGGGCCTGAAGCACATGAAGGTATTCTTATCCAAGGAAGCTCGATAAAACCGACGTTGGCAACACCGCAAGAACCTCCCGTTGTAGACGGCTACGGATTGCGACTGGTCAGTGGCCGGAAACTATGGGATGCCGGAACTGGNGTCAGCCACAGCCCTTCATTGCGTCACCTAGCCGAAGAGCCGTCGTTGAAAGTGCATCCTGGTGACCTCCAACGTTTAGGAGTGTCAAGTGGAACTGCCGTTCGAGTTATCTCAACCCGAACAACTGAGACACTCCTAGCCGTTGCAGATGACACCATCCTGCGAGGGACGGCGGTACTCCCGTTCAATCAACCCGGAGGTGGAGCCAACCGCTTTATTGACGCCACTGCACTTGTCAACGACATTCGGGTTGAAACTCTGTGACCGGCGACCCCCTCTATCTCGACGGTGTTGACCTCGTTGATGTCAGCATTATGGCTGTCAAAGTTCTTGTTGCCTTTACCTTCCTGCTCGTCGCCACCATGTTTATGGTTTGGTTCGAACGGAAACTTATTTCGGACATGCAAAATCGGATCGGCCCGAATGTGGCCGGCCCTTGGGGTTTACTCCAGACCTTCGCCGACGGGGTGAAATTCTTTTTCAAAGAAGACCTTCGACCCGAAAATGCCGATCCGCTTGTGTTTCGGCTGGCGCCTTACATCTCAGCGGTGACAGCCTTTCTGTCCTTTGCCGTTGTACCTATAGGTGGTTCGTTCGGCGGGGGCTCCTCTGGAACCGTCACCATCTTCGGACGGGAGACCTATCTCCAGGTAGCCGACCCTCCGATTGGCATTCTTTTCTTACTGGCGATGTCCTCAATAGCTGTGTACGGGGTGATGCTCGCCGGCTGGGCTTCCGGCTCTAAGTATCCGCTCATTGGGTCGGTCCGCGCCTCTGCACAAGCTATTTCTTATGAGGCAGCGCTAGGCATGGCGACCGTCGTTGTCGTGGTGCTCGCCGGGACCTTGTCGACCCATGGCATCGTTGCCGCTCAATCTGGCGGATTTACGCGTTGGTTCCTCGTCTCATCAGGAATCGTCCCCTTCATCGTTTTCCTTATCGCCGCAACAGCGGAGCTAAATCGTCCCCCATTCGATCTGGTAGAAGCCGAGCAAGAACTCGTCGGCGGATTCCACACCGANTATTCATCGATTCGTTTCGCTCTGTTCTTTCTCGCCGAGTTCATGAACGTCATCACCATGTCCGCAATCATGGTCACTCTTTTCTTTGGCGGTCCTGCTGGCCCCATCTTCTTTGGAATGACTTGGTTCTGGCCCACGATTTGGTTCCTGCTTAAAGTGCTCGCGTTTCTCTTCATGTTCGTGTGGTTCCGGGCGACTCTCCCAAGACTTCGCTACGACCAATTAATGCATCTGGGTTGGAAGCTGTTAATCCCACTCATTCTCTTCTGGCTGATGTTCATCAGCCTCAAAGAACTGCGCGCTACCTATGACTGGAACTGGGTTGTGACCTACGGAGCAGCAGTCGTTGCTCTAGCAATAGGAGCATCCCTTCTCGTCGCGGCACTGCGAGCTGGTGACCGCGCATATCAAGAAGAACTGGAGGAGGTGTAATGGGCTATCTCAACGGTTTCAAAGTCACATTTCTGAAACTCTTCGAAGAAAGGGTCACCACTGAATATCCCAAAGAAAAGCGACCAAAACCAGCCCGCTTCCATGGCCGCCATGTCCTCAACCGCTATGAGGACGGTATGGAAAAATGCATTGGCTGTGAACTCTGCGCCGGCGTATGCCCGGCCAAATGCATATATGTCCGCGGTGCCGATAATCCCGAGGCAGCTCCCGTCTCGCCAGGGGAGCGTTACGGGTACGTCTATGAGATCAACTATCTTCGCTGCATTCACTGCGATCTATGCGTTGAAGCCTGCCCCACTGAAGCAATCACCGAATCCAAGCTGTTTGAATTTAGCTTCACCAATCGGGCGGACGCCATCTACACAAAAGCCGAATTGGTCGTCGACGACGAAGGCCTCCCACAACGTCAACCCTGGGAGCTTTGGCACGATGGAGATGACCTCGCCACCTCCGGTTGGATGCGAGCGACGGCTTCATCGGGCAACCCTGATTATCAAAACCGGGTTAGCTGGAGTGGCGAACTTGGTTACGGTGTCCGAGACCCGGAGATAGGCCAGCACCTATCAAACGTTCGGGACGAAGCTGACGTACCTGAGGGGCAATATCCAAGCGCCGATTCAGGGGATCACCACTAATGGTTGACACGCTCGTCTTCGTTGTTGCTGCCCTCATCTGCCTCATAGGAGCCTTGGGCGTGGTCCTTGCTCGCAATCCCGTCCACTCAGCGCTGATGTTAGTGATGACTCTCTTTGGGATAGCGGTCCAATTTGTAGCCCAAGAAGCGCACTTCCTTGCCGCGGTCCAGGTGATTGTGTACGCAGGCGCGATTGTGGTCCTTTTTCTTTTTGTCATTATGTTGCTCGGAGTAGATCGGGCACAGAACCTTGAAATGTCGTTCTTGCCCATCCAAAAATGGGCGGCCCTAGTATTTGCCGCGGGTTCACTAGCTATTGTCGTGGCACTAATTGTTGTGGTCGGAGAGCCCGTCACGGGCGCTGAGGCTATGAGCGGCGCCCTTGGCGGCACTGACGACGTGCGACTTTTGGCCCGGTCACTGTTTTCTGACTACGTCTATGCCTTCGAATTGACTTCCCTGCTTCTTGTGATTGCCGTCATCGGAGCAGTAGTTCTCGTTCGCAAACCGAAAGTGACGGACCCCGTAACTGCTGAAGATGGTGGTAGGTGATGGAAATTACCACTGGCTGGTACCTGGTTTTAGGAGCTCTGCTTTTCATAATCGGTGGCACCGGCTTGCTAATACGTCGCAATCCACTCGTGATGCTCATGTGTGTCGAGTTGATGCTCAATGGTGTCAATCTGAGTTTTGTGGCCTTCTCACGAACACTTGATGACATCGGNGGACAAACAGTCGTGTTCTTCGTTCTGGTCGTAGCAGCTGCTGAAGTAGTAGTTGGTCTGGGGTTGGTCGTAGCTATTCTTCGCCGTCAACCCGGGGCAACGGCTGACGATCTTTCGTTGTTAAAGGGGTGATGGGGTGGTCGAACTAGTTTGGCTCATCCCTGCCCTGCCTTTGATCGGGTTCGTCGTGCTGCTCCTGGGGGGGAAGCTGCTGGGAGAGCCCCGCGCCGGGTGGATTGCGACCACGGCCGCAGGTGCCTCCTTCCTGGTGACTTTGATGGTTTTCGTTGGACTGTTGGGTCGCGACAGCCATAGCGGCGAACGTTCCTATGAACTGATCCTTTTCGAGTGGTTGCCCTCCGGTTCTCTTCAGGTAGAAGCTGGCTTTCTAGTCGACCCGCTATCGGTAACAATGGCGCTTTTTGTCACTGGTGTCGGAGCTTTGATTCACCTTTATTCCGTTGGTTACATGCACGGAGATCCAAAATATTCAAAATTCTTCCTATACCTAAACCTCTTTCTTTTCTCAATGTTGATGCTCGTCTTTGGCAACAACTTGGTAGTTACTTTCCTTGGATGGGAAGGCGTCGGAGCTTGTTCGTATCTTCTGATTTCGTTTTGGCACCACCGAGATAGTGCAGCTACTGCAGGTAAAAAGGCGTTCGTTACTAACCGTGTGGGTGATTGGGGCTTCTTGGTCGCAACCTTCGCCATCTGGTCCGCTTTAGGCACTGTTACCTACACCGAAATTGCTAGTTCCCCTGCAATGACAGCGGCTACGGGAACAGCCGTCTCCTTGTTGTTATTCGTCGCCGCCGCAGGCAAGTCGGCCCAGTTGCCGCTCTATGTTTGGCTGCCCGACGCCATGGAAGGTCCGACTCCGGTTTCGGCAATGGTTCACGCCGCGACGATGGTTACCTCCGGTGTGTACCTCCTGGTGCGCATGAACAACGTCCTTACAGACGACGCCTTAATTGTGATTGCTGTAGTTGGCGCGGCGACAGCTCTTTTTGCTGCCCTATGTGCGGTAGCCCAACACGACATCAAAAAGGTGCTCGCCTATTCGACCATCAGCCAACTCGGGTTCATGTTCCTGGCAATCGGTTCAGGGGCCTACGTTGCTGCAATCTTTCATGTAATCACGCACTCGTTTTTCAAGGCACTTTTGTTTCTTGGTTCTGGTTCGGTTATCCACGGAATGGGTGATGAACAAGACATGCGCAAAATGGGTGCGTTGCGTTTAGCTATGCCAATAACTGCTGCCACGTTCATTGTCGGGTGGCTTGCTATTGCAGGCGTTCCACCATTCGCGGGTTTCTGGTCGAAGGACGAAATCTTGCTGGCAGCCTGGGAACAGAAAAATATTGGTCCTCTTCTTTGGGTGGTCGGGCTCATCACGGCACTGCTCACCGCTTACTACATGAGTAGACAAGTCATTCTTGTGTTCTTTGGAGATCAACGATGGGATGAAGACGCACACCCCCATGAATCCTCGTGGACCATGACGATCCCACTTTGTGTTCTCGCTGGAGCGGCGATAGTGGGGGGCGCTATAAACCTGCCGTTAGTGAAAGATTGGCTTGTCCTTGAACACTTTTTGGAGCCAATCTTCAACGACCCACATCATTTCTCGTCGGGCACCATCACCAAGGTTGCTTTGGCAATGATTTCTGTGTGTGCCGCGGTCGCAGGGATCTCACTTGCAGTTCTGAGTTGGCTAACTAGACGGATCNCGACGGACCGTCTCGAACCCGATTTTCTTGAGAACGCTATGTATGTTGATTCCACATATGCTCGCGTCGTTGATGGAATCGGAACCTCCAGCTTCCAGGGAGCGGCCGACATTGATGAACGATTCGTGGATGGAACTGTCAACACCGTTGGCAAGCTAACAATGCGGCTAGGTCGGCTAATCCGACCCGCGCAGTCTGGATATATCCGCAACTACGCCGTCGGAGTAGCGCTAGGTGCTCTTGTGCTCGTCGCTTTCTTGACATGGGGGCTGTTGCTGTGATCGAACTCCTCGCCTCGCAAAGTGCATCATCGTTCCCGGTGCTAAACGCCATAATCCTCGTTCCGGTGCTAGGCGCTCTCGTTGTAGTGCTGTTGCCTAACAGCAGACCTGAAATGATGCGACCGATCGGTGCAGTCTTCGCCTCTATCGCCGCGGCTATGTCGCTCTATGTGATGGCACAGTTTTCGAGCCATGACGCCGGATTCCAGTTCGAGTCAATCCAATCTTGGATTCCAGCCTTAGGTATCAATTGGCACGTAGGCATAGATGGCATCTCCCTTTGGTTGGTCGTTCTTACCGGCCTCATCACCCCGATCGTGCTTTTAGCGGTAGATCCACACCACGAACCAAAGTCGTACACGGCTTGGTTGTTGTTGTTGCAGGCCGGTTCGTTTGGGGCGTTCTTAGCGCTTGACCTCTTCCTGTTTTTTGTCATGTTCGAGATCGTGTTAGTCCCGATGTACATGCTGATCGGCGGCTGGGGCTATGAGGATCGCCGCTACGCGGCCACTAAATTCTTCATATACACGATGGCTGGTTCAGCCCTGATGCTTGTCGCTATTGTCAGCGTCGCGACCTTAAGCGCCGGTGAGCAAGGCATCACATTTGACGTCGTTGAGCTCGCACAACGCCAAGCCTTATCAACCAACACGGCGCGGCTCTGTTTCTTAGCGTTCGCTCTCGCATTCGTTATCAAAGTGCCGATCTTCCCGATGCATACGTGGCTTCCCGACGCACACACGCAGGCGCCGACAGCGGGGTCTGTAGTGCTGGCTGCCGTGATGTTGAAACTAGGGACGTACGGGCTGCTGCGTTTCGGTCTTTACCTTTTCCCGGAAGCATCAGTGTGGTCAGCACCAACCTTGGCGACCTTGGGGGTGATAGGAGTCATTTATGGCGCCATCGTCGCGACCATGCAAAAAGACCTTAAGCGGCTTGTGGCGTATTCCTCGGTAGCCCATATGGGGTTCATTGTTCTAGGCATCTTTGCCTTCACGACACAAAGCCTGGAGGGTGGGATACTTCAGATGGTTAACCACGGTCTGTCTACCGGGGCCCTCTTTTTGCTTGTCGGCATGCTGTATGAGCGACGGAAGACGCGTGCAATCGAAGAACTCAGTGGGATCCAATCTGCCGCCCCCATCTTCGCAGGCTTCTTCACCATAGTGATGCTCTCATCTATCGGTGTTCCTGGACTAAATGGGTTCGTTGGCGAATTTCTGGTGTTGATTGGTTCGTACGAAACCCGTCGATGGTGGACCATCATCGCGGCCACTGGCGTCATTCTTGCAGCCCTCTATCTTCTGTGGGCGTATCAGCGGGTCTTCCATGGTGAACCAACCGCTACCGACGAGGCGACCCCTGACTTAACACTGAGAGAAGGCCTGACTCTTGCTCCATTCATCGCGGGAATTATTTTTCTAGGGATATATCCGAAGCCCTTACTCGATCGAATCGAACCTGCAGTGGACGGGCTAATCGCTCACATCGAAAACCATTCGGATTATGAACGCCCCAGCCCCGCAGCTCCAGTCATCGTGGATCACAACCAACTCAGTGGAGATGATCACTGATGCGCGGCCTTTCTCAATTGGTCTTCGTCGGACCTTCCATCGATTGGTGGGCTCTGCTGCCCCAGATGATCCTTTTGGGAGCGGCGCTCCTGATTTTGCTTGTCAGTGCCCTAGCCCCTCAACGAACATCGGGTGGCTTCTCCACGGTAACGACTCTTTGCGCAGCGGTCACTGCCTACATCGTGGCTCTTGGTTTGTGGAGCGACGTGCAAACCGAAGGACCGTCGGCCTCCATCGCTTCAGCTTTGGGAGTAGACGGGTTTAGCATCTTTTTCACAATATTGATTCTGACTGGGCTAGTCGCTACTGCCCTGATTGCCCATAGCTACCTTGACCGGGAAGGCATTGACCCTCCGGAATTTTACGCCCTTCTTCTGTGCTCGGCCGCGGGCGCCATCGTCATGGCTTCCGCCAACGACCTCATAGTTATGTTCCTCGGATTAGAGGCGTTGTCGATCGGGCTTTACGTCATGATCGCGATGCACGCTCGTCGCCCAGAAGCCCGCGAGTCGGCAATGAAATACTTCGTACTGGGCGCATTTAGTTCAACCTTTCTTCTCTATGGGATAGCTCTGATCTACGGAAGCACGGGGTCCACCAATTTGGTACACGTGCGCGACTACTTAGGCGCCGTGGTATTTCGAGACCAACACTTGCTGATGGCGGGCATGGCGTTGCTTTTGGTTGGATTCTCATTCAAAGTTGCGGCAGCCCCATTCCATTTCTGGGCCCCAGATGTATATCAAGGAGCCCCAAGTCCCGTAACCGGATGGATGGCGTCGATCGCTAAAGCCGCAGGCTTTGCGGCCTTTCTCCGAGTCTTTTTCGGAGCATTCGGCGCTCATAATGCTGATTGGTCTCCCGTCGTTGCGGTCCTCGCATTTCTGACATTGGTCATCGGTGCCGTGATGGCGATCTTGCAAACTGACGTAAAACGGATGTTGGCGTTTTCGTCAATTAGTCATGCCGGGTACGTCTTAGTAGCCGTGCAGTCGACTGCTGACGGTGGCACTTCCGCAGCCCTCTTCTATTTGTTTACCTACACCTTCATGGTTTTGGGTAGCTTCGCCATCATTGGAGCGATGGGGGCAGATGGAGAACACCCTCTTGACCGATATGCGGGTTTGGGGCGCAGCCGGCCGGTCTTGGCCATGGCTTTCACGATCCTGTTACTAGCTCAGGCCGGGGTCCCGCTTACTTCGGGGTTTGTCGGAAAGTTCCAGGTCATCGCGGCTGCCGTCGGACATGGCAGCTATTTACTAGCGGCAGTTGCAATGCTCAGTGCTGTGATCGGTGCCTTCATGTACTTGCGAATCGTGATGACTATGTACGTAGTGGACGATGGCACTGAAGGCCCATCCCCGACGTTGCATTGGACCGTGGCCATCGTCTTAATCGGCACCGTTGGCTTCACCCTCCTCGTCGGGATTGTGCCCCAATTCCTTATCGAATTCGCTGAGGATGCAGTGCCAGTGTTGATTCGAGGATGACATTGTTCAACCCACAGAACCAAGTACCTGAACCCTCTACTTCGAGAATCAAAAATCGTGTCGAAGAATCACGTCTTTTCTCTCTGCGGCAAGGTAGCTTTCTCTACGTCCGGAACCCGCGGAACGAGGCACCGCGCTGGGTTTTGGAAAGCCCGGAAACCCCTAGCTAGCCTCGCTTATCGTGTCGGAACTACTGCGGAGCTACCTGACCGTCGCCATCTTTGGTGTTGCGGCGATAGCTATGGCCGGAGCGATGCTGACTGTCGCACGGATTCTTCGTCCGCAGCGCCCCACCCCGCAGAAGCTGATGGCCTACGAAAGTGGCGTAGATCCAGTAGGGGGAGACTGGGCCCAAAGCCAAATTCGGTACTACGTCTTTGCAGTTCTGTTCGTTCTTTTCGACGTGGAGGCTGTGTTCATCTTCCCGTGGGCGACTCGGCTAGAGATCTACGGCACGTTCGGACTTGTCGAAATGGCCATCTTTATTTTCATTCTTGTGCTCGGCTTGTTCTACGCCTGGCGCAAGGGCGTTCTGCGGTGGGTCTGAGGAAGGCTGTCTAAATGGGACTCATCGAAAAAGGCAAAATGCCAAAACCCCTCAGTTGGTTACTCAACTTTGGGCGCGCCCGTTCATTATGGGTGTACCAGTGGGGCTTGGCTTGCTGCGCGATCGAAATGGGAGCGGCTTTTGGATCACCTCGCTACGACGTGATGCGTCTAGGTGTAATCCCGTTCCCAGCTAGTCCCAGACAAGCTGACCTGGTCGTAATTTCAGGAACTGTTACCGACAAAATGGCTCCAGTGATTCGTCGCCTTTATGAGCAGATGCCAGAGCCCAAATACGTGATTTCTATGGGTTCATGTGCGAACTGTGGCGGGCCCTATTGGGANAGCTATTCGGTGACGAAAGGCGTTGATCAGGTCATTCCTGTTGATGTGTACGTTCCGGGATGCCCTCCCCGGCCCGAAGCACTGCTCGAAGGGATAGTGCTGCTACAAGAACGAATCCAGGCTGAGGACATAACCAAAAAATGGCAAGGCGAGCCCATAGTGGTGGAGGGATGACTAATGGGTGACGAACCGACCCCTGCACAGACTCCGCCTACGGACGAAGACAGAGAGGCTTTGTTAGCCGGGCTTTCCGAAAGTCTGGGTGAAATACTCGTCGACTCTCATCTACGTCCCCACGAGGACCTTTGGTTGAGAGTGAAGGCCCAAAACTGGCAGGACGCAGCGCGAACTGCCAAGGCTGCTGGCTTCACATACTTTGGCTTTCTTTCCGCAATCGATTGGCTCATCGCGCCAGAAGGTCGGTACGAGAACACCGAGTTTGACTCGGGGCTGGTCGAAGAAGATGAGGAACCAGTCGAACTTGATGCTTCCACTGGTTACGCGGGTGGAGATACTCGGTTCCAATTATTGATGCAGCTGTACTCGCTTGATCGCCAGCTAGGGCTGCTTCTAAAAGCCGATCTTGGCGAAGATATGACAGTCGACACCCTTCGTGACCTGTTTCCCGGCGCTGACTGGCACGAACGCGAGGCCCACGAAATGTTCGGCATTACGTTTCGCGGGCACCCAACACTGCATCCGTTGTATCTACCAACTGATTTTGAAGGGCACCCCCTAAGAAAAGATTTTCCATTGCTGGCTCGACAGGTAAAGCCGTGGCCCGGAGTTGTCGATATCGAAGAAATCCCCGAGCACCTGGAAGCTCAACTCGAAGCGGAAGTTATGGCTGCCTTCGAGGCCGAAGAGGGTGAAGCGTGACAGCCACCTCGGATCGCGAACAGATGGCTTACGTGGCTGCTCAAGCCGCCGATGCTCGAGTAAACGTCGAGCTTGACACCGGCGACATGACCCTGAATATCGGACCTCAGCATCCAGCGACTCACGGAACGCTGCGTATCGCCTGCCGATTGGACGGGGAACAGGTAATCGTCGCTGAACCAATCATGGGCTACATGCACCGCGGCTATGAAAAGCTGTGCGAAGTACGCACATACCCCCAATGCACCACCCTCATTAATCGAATTGACTGGCTCGGTAGTTTCGCAAATGAAGTTCCCTTCATTCTTGCGGCGGAACGCCTAATGGAAGTCGAGGCTCCGCCTCGAGCTCAATGGATTCGCACAATCCTTTTCGAACTCAGCCGGATCGCTAATCTGTCACTTTTCTTGGGTGATATGGGAGTCCAAATTGGGGCTCTTACCCCCGTTTTCTTCGCGTTCCGAGACCGCGAGCGGGTTCTGAACCAAATCGAGGAAGTAACCGGCGGCCGTTTCCATCCCAATTTCAACCGAATCGGTGGGCTCAAGGATGATATTCCCAAGGGTTGGGTTGACGAGACTCGCTCTGTGATGGTGAAAATGCGGACCTTCTGCGATGAGATGGAAGACCTGTTAGTTGGCAACGAGATCTTTCAGGCTCGGTGCCGCGGTGTTGGTGTCATCCCCGCTGACGTGGCTCTCGGCCACGGACTTTCCGGCGCAAACCTTCGTGCCAGTGGAATCGATTGGGACCTCCGCCGAGACGCTAACCCCGGTCTCGCTTGGGATCAGATTGATTGGCGGGTGTGGACTCACCCTGATGGCGATTCGTTTGCCCGTTACTGGGTTCGTTTACAAGAAACACGCGAAGCGACGCGAATTGTTGACCAACTACTCGACGGAATTCCCAGCGGGCCGATCATGGCCAAGGTGCCAAGAATCATCAAAGTACCCGCTGGTGAGGCCTATATCTCGACGGAAAACCCGCTCGGAGAAATGGGTTATTACATAGTCAGCAAAGGCGATTTAGGGCCGTTCCGAGTCAAGATACGTACACCTAGCTTCAATAACATCTCCGTCGTTCCATGGGTGATGAAGGGCGTGTACGTGCCCGATGTCATAACCATTCTGGGTTCCCTGTACTTCATCTTGGGGGACATCGACCGGTGATGTCGCTTCTCGCTCTCCCGTATTGGCAAGAAACCGCCATAAAACTCGGTTTAGCCTTAGCGGTAATTCCGGCGACTTCGCTAATTCTTGTATACCTCTTCCTTTTTAAGATGATGGCCTTCATGCAAAGCCGTCTTGGGCCNAATGACACAGGTCCCTACGGTTCGCTTCAGCTGATAGCCGAGGCGATCAAGTTTCTCCAAAAGGAAGACATCCACCCAGCGCAAGCGGATCGACGCGTTTTCCGAATGGCTCCAGTTGTGGTGCTGGCGTCAACATTCTTGCTCTACGTGGTGCTTCCTGTCGGTCCCGACGCCGTTGTCCAAAATCTGGATACAGGAATTTTTTATGCAATGGCAGTTTCCTCGCTGTCAGTACTGGGTATTTTGATGGCCGGGTGGGCATCGGCAAATAAGTACGCCCTTCTCGGCGGCTTGCGTGCTGCGGGACAATTGATTGCATATGAACTACCGCTCATTTTGGCGGTCATGGGTGTGGTCATTCAGGCAGAAACCCTGAACTTGCAAGAGATTGTTGTGGCACAAGCCACGGGCGAAATTTTCGGATTTGGCGCAATTGGAAACCCATTTATCCTTACTCAATTTTTCGCTTTTCTTATTTTCATGATCTCGGCGCAGGCCGAACTCACTCAAACTCCATTTGACATGCCCGTCGCTGAAACNGAACTTGTGGGCGGATTCCANATCGAATACACCGGTTTCAGATTTTTGTTGTTCTTCATGGCGGAGTTCGGAACAGCTTTTGCCTTTTCGGCCCTTGCATCTGTCATGTTCTTGGGAGGATGGTGGATCCCTGGCTTCGACGTAGACGACAACGTGCTCAACGTTCTCGGCCCCGGTGTGATGCTCGCCAAAATTCTCTTAATTGCGTTCTTCATTTTCTGGGTTCGGTTCACGTTCCCGAGGCTGCGTGAGGACCAACTTCAAAAATTCGCCTGGAAAGTATTGATTCCTCTAGCTCTCGCGAACATCGTACTCACCGGAATATTTAAGGTGGTCTTCTAATGCCGCAACTCCCGGGTCTCATCAAGGGTTTAGGTGTGACTGCCCGAACTGCAGGGAGAACCCTTTTCCCCAAGCGCGGGTGGAAAACATTCATACCGGCCCCTCAGAAAGGTGCCGTTACTGTCCAATACCCGCACGAAAAAGAAGCGCCTCCCGATCGCGCGCGCGGCGTAATTGCGCTTCACGAGGAGAACTGCACAGCTTGCATGCTTTGTTCTCGATCCTGCCCGGATTGGTGCATCTACATCGAAGGTCACAANGTCAAAGCTCCACCGCGACGCGCTGGAGGTAAACCGCGAACAGTCAATATGATCGACCGGTTCGACATTGATTACGCCCTTTGCATGTATTGCGGGATATGCGTGGACGTCTGTCCATTCGATGCCTTGTTCTGGACACCCGAGTACGAATACAGCGAGCCTCGGATTGCTGACTTGCTCCACGATAAAGATCGCTTAGGAGAATGGATGGACACTGTCCCTGACTTCCTTGATTACGAAGCAGGGTCGGAACAAAAAGTCAGAAAGGTTCCAAGGTAGGGCTGCATGGTTGCGCAGAATATTTTCTTTGGGATCATCGCGGCGATAGTCGTTGTTTCCGCTTTGCGGATGGTTACTACGCGCAACATTGTTCACGCGGCCCTGTATCTGGTCGCAGTTCTTGGCGGACTTGGGGCCCTCTATATTCTCCTAACCGCTGAGTTTGTGGCGACGACTCAAGTCCTGGTTTACATCGGGGCGGTGATGGTCCTCTTCTTGTTCGGCATCATGCTTACCAAGGCGCCCTTAGGCAACGTCATGGAAATGACCGGAACTCAATGGCCCATAGCGGCGGCTGTGTCTGTTCTCCTAGGAGGCGTAACTGTCTATTCGCTGATGGCTCATTTCGGGTCGGACCGTCTCGTAACCGACGGGCCAGTTTTTCGCACAGCGGATGTATCGGATGAAGTTTTTTCCACTTATATCATCCCTTTCGAGGCGATATCGGTGCTCTTATTAGCTGCTCTTATTGGGGCTATCGTCCTAGCGAGAAAGGACTGACGTGCTGCTCAACCAGTTCTTGATTCTCAGTGCCTTGTTGTTTGCTGTCGGCGTTTATGGAGTACTTGCGCGACGCAACGGCGTGATGGTGCTGATGTCTATTGAGCTGATGCTCAACGCCGTCAACATCAATCTGGTGGTCTTCGGTGTTCAACATGGCGTCGTATCAGGCCAAGTTTTTGCACTTTTCGTCATCGCAGTCGCGGCTGCAGAAGTTGGTGTGGGTCTTGCCATCGTCCTGCTTCTCTACCGCAACCGAACCAGCATCGACGTCGAAGACTTCGATTTGATGCGGGGATAGGGCAGCACTATGTGGATGTTAGAAAATGCCTTCCTGATCCCCCTTATCCCGGCTATCTCTTTTGTCGTAATTCTCTTCTTCGGCAAACGATTCATTGGAACCAATCGCGTTCACATCGTGGGAATCACGGCCCTCGGCCTTGTATGGGTCCTATCAGCGGTAGCGGCTTTTCAATGGACGCAGCGGGTAGAGAATCCACCACCTGATGCGATCGTTGAGATGGCGGTTCATGCTGACGATCATGCTGACGATCATGCTGACGATCATGCTGACGATCATGCTGACGATCATGCTGTGGTGTCCACAGACCATTCAGGCGGCGGGCAAGGAGGAAGCCATTCCAGTCCTCTGATTCGCCCGGTGATTTCAACTTTTTCTCAGTGGTGGTCTAACGGGGGAATCGAATTTGGGGTTGGCACCCTTGTGGATGGCCTAACTGTTTTGCTGCTTATGGTCGTGGCCTCTATCTCCCTCCTCGTCCACATCTACTCAACTGAATATGTAAAGGACGACCGTCGATACGTCCATTACTACGCCTTCTTGAGCCTCTTCACCGCAGCCATGCTGTTCTTTGTAATGGCGCAGAACATTATTCAACTAATCGTTGGATGGGAACTCGTCGGTGTGTGTTCATTTGTCCTCATTGGGCATTGGTGGGAGGAGAAGCCAAACACGGACGCAGCTCTAAAAGCATTTCTAACTAATCGCGTCGGAGATATAGGACTCCTCGTTGGGATGATCATCCTCTGGGGCACCTTCCAAACCTTCGACATCGATGCGATTAACACCCTCATATCAGCGGATCCTGGAGCGCATCACCTTGCGCTTCTTGTCGCTGCCTGTTGTTTAATGGCGGCGGTTGCATCGAAATCGGGCCAGTTCCCGCTCCACACATGGCTACCGGACGCGATGGCAGGCCCCACCCCAGTGTCCGCGCTTATCCACGCCGCCACGATGGTTGTAGCGGGCGTCTACATGATCGCCCGCCTCTACCCAGTTTTTTACGAAGGTCTGTCCATCGGTACTGGCTCAATCAATCTGATGGCCTTTATCGGAGGGTTCACTGCCCTCATTGGCGCTGGACTCGCGTTCACCCAATGGGATATCAAAAAAGTGTTGGCCTACTCAACAGTTTCTCAACTTGGCTACATGGTGATGGCCCTTGGCGTAGGCGCGTGGACCGCAGCAATATTCCATTTATTCACCCACGCCTTCTTTAAAGCGTGTTTGTTCCTAGGGGCAGGNTCAGTCAGCCATGCCGCCCATCACACGTTTGATATGCGAAAGATGGGNGGGCTTAAAAAAGACATGCCCCACACCTATCGAACCTTTGTTATCGCTTCGCTGGCCTTAGCAGGAGTTTTCCCCTTCGCCGGGTTCTGGTCGAAAGACGAAATCCTGCTCGGGTCGCTTGTAGGCCAAGAAAATAGTTACCCCTTGATGCTTATATTTGGGTGCACAGTTGCCTTTATGACAGCGGCGTACATGACCCGCGTGATTTGGTACACATTCCACGGGGAATTCAGAGGTCATGGTCAACCGCACGAATCACCGAAACTGATGACTGTTCCGCTGTGGATACTTGCAGGCATGGCAGTTCTCGGCGGCGTATTCAACCTGCCAGGCCCAGTACTTAAACCCTTCGGACTGGAAGGGCTCGCTCACCGGATCCAAACCTACGCGGAACCCTCGGTCTACTTAAGTGGATTAGGAATCTCGCATCCGGATCCCTCGCTCACCATGGCTTTGGTCGGTTTAGCGTTGGCTGTGTCGGGCATTCTGGTCACGTACCTCTATTACTGGCGTCGTATCGGCCTCCATGGCATGACCGAACGCAACCGGTATGCCAAAAATGGTTACACCTTCTTGGAAAATAAGTATTACCTCGACCATCTCTACAACGATGTAATCGTCGAAACAGTTAAACGCCCCGTCGCTAACTGGGCGAACCGTGTCAACCAAAATGTCCTAGACCGAATAGTTGATAGAGCAGGTGAGATTGCTCGAGATACCGGACGGTGGATCTACAAATGGGTTGACCAAGGCGTCATTGACGGGTCTGTCAATGCCGCCGCGCGCGGCGCTGATTCCTCTGGAGAGGGTCTGCGTGGTATTCAGTCCGGAAAAGTCCAGAACTACGGCCAGCTGCTTTTCGGATCAGCAGCAGTGCTCGCCATAGTCTTCGTGATCGTCGTATAGGAGCAGCAGAGTGGAACCCACAGGATTTGATACATGGGTCTTGAGCCTGGCCGTGTTCCTGCCCTTGGTAGGCGCATTGGTGATGATGTTGATCCCCAAAGCCTACGAAGCAGAGCTAAAGCTGGTCGCGCTTGGCTCGTCGCTGGCAGCGCTTGCCGTCGGGGTCTACTCAGCGTTCCAATTTGACTATGGCGCCGCCGGCGATCTTCAATTCGTTGTCGACAAAGGTTGGATCGATGTCATCAACAGCCGATACATCGTCGGACTTGACGGGCTTTCGTTGCCCTTGCTGCTTCTATCACTGGTAGTAGTTCCACTGTGTCTCATCTACAGCTGGGAGCACGTTCCTGAACCGGGCAACACCAAAGCATTTTTCATTCTGTTACTGATTTTGTCGACCGGTATGAACGGTACGTTCGTTTCTCAGGACATGATTCTTTTCTTCGTGTTCTTTGAACTTGTTCTGCTCCCCATGTACTTCCTGATTGGTGTCTGGGGCGGAGAAGATCGTCGCTACGCATCGTTGAAATTCTTCTTGTACACGTTGTTTGGGTCAGCTCTGATGATCATCAGTTTCCTGGCACTTTTCTTCCTTTCCAAAGACTCCTCAGGCGAGCTGCTCCACACCTTCGACATGAGAGTTCTTAGTGACGTTGCGGGTGCAGGAATCATAAAGAGCACTCAGGTATGGATCTTCGCGGGCCTCTTCATGGGCTTCGGTATCAAAGTGCCAATGTTCCCGTTCCATACATGGCTACCGGATGCTCACACCCAAGCCCCCACGGTTGGATCCGTCATCCTTGCTGCGGTGCTTCTCAAATTGGGAACCTATGGTTTCATTCGCATAGCTATACCGTTCTTGCCTGAAGGTGCTGTCGCTTGGGCTCCCTGGATAGGGCTCCTTGCGGTGATCGGCATTATTTACGGCGCACTGGGTTGCCTCGCACAAAGCGACATGAAGCGTCTCATCGCTTTCTCTTCCGTTGCCCACATGGGCTTCGTGATGCTTGGTATAGCAACATTGACTGACTTCGGAATCAACGCAGCAGTCTTCGGCATGGTTGCACATGGGCTAATCACCGGAATGCTCTTCTTCATCGCAGGCTCAGTGAAAGAGCGATACCACACTTTGGAGATTTCTCGCCTCGGAGGTCTCCTCAAATCGGCACCACGGATGGGTTGGATCCTTGGGCTCGCCACAATGGCCTCCCTGGGCCTACCCGGGCTCGCTGGTTTCTGGGGTGAATTCCCAGCGATTCTTTCCGCATATAACCCTGGTGCTGGCCTGCCAGAAGAAACGTTCCGAACCTACATGGTCATTGCTGCAATAGGTACCGTGCTCGCCGCGGGATACCTGTTGTGGCTATATCAACGCACCGCCTTCGGTGAGCCACCAGAAGAATTTGCTGACCATGAAATAGCTGACGTCAACCGATATGAATGGATCGCTTGGACACCATTCCTGGTAGGCATCGTCCTGTTTGGTATTTGGCCCAACTTGATATTCAATGTGACTGACGACGTCGTCACAGGGATCACAGCCAGCGTTGAGGCGATTGTGGCTGGCCGCTGATCATGGATGTCCTGCTCGCCTTCGCTCGGCCGTCGCTTGACTGGCATGCACTAGCACCTGAGTTAACTCTCCTCGCGTTCGGGACACTTATCACCATCGTCGACATCATCTGGGATGCACGGTCCAAGCAAATAATGCCGACGTTGGCTGGCATGGGTTTGTTGGCCACCCTTATTCCCATTTTGACCCTGGCGGTAGATGGCACCGAACGCTCAATGTTCGGCGGCGCCTATGTCGTTGACGACTTCTCACTCGTACTCAAAGCTCTATTCCTTATCTCGGGATATGTCGTCGTGTTGATGTCGGTCGACTACATCCGCGACGGCGATTATTACGAAAACGAGTACTACACCTTGATGCTCACATCACTGCTTGGCATGCTGATGATGAGCAGTTCGCGGGACTTGATCAGCGTATTCGTCGCCCTCGAACTCCTTTCGATCCCCGCGTACATGCTGGCTGCCTGGCGTAAGGGAGGCCCGCGTTCCAACGAAGCGGGCCTCAAGTACTACCTGATGGGCGTTTTCGCGTCGGCCGTGATGCTCTACGGGATGTCCCTCATTTACGGTTTGACGGGCTCCACTACCTTCGACGCCATCGCCCAAGAAATTGGATCAGGACCTTCCAACCCCATTGCCATTCTTGGCATTCTCTTTGTCCTGATCGGATTTGCCTTCAAGGTTTCGGCAGTTCCCTTCCACACATGGGCCCCCGATACATATGAGGGAGCTCCAACACCAGTTACTGCTTTCCTAGCCGTCGCGTCGAAGACCGCCGGGATGGTTGCACTTATCCAACTCGTATTTGTTGCCTTTCTTGGTCGGGACGATGTTGTCCAACCATTCTTTTGGTTGATTTCAGCACTGACAATGACCGTCGGCAACCTCATCGCGCTCCGCCAGACCAACATTGTTCGACTCCTCGCATACTCAGGTATCGCGCAGGGCGGATTCATGTTGGTTCCGTTCGCCGTGGCTGCTGATGCCCCAGCACGCGCGATTGAAGCAGTTGTCATTTACCTTGCTATCTACGCATTCATGAATCTAGGAGCCTTCACCGTCGTGTTGGCCGTAGCCCGCAAAACCCGATCCGGAGAAATCGACAGCTATGCGGGATTGTTCCAGTACGCGCCCGGCCTCGCAGTGGCAATGACTGTCTTCCTCGCAGCGTTGGCAGGTATCCCGCCAGCGGGTGGCTGGTTCGCCAAATTCGGGCTGTTTCGAGCGCTGCTAGATGCCGGCGGGGGATGGGCAGCAGGCCTCGCGGTCATCGTGGCAGTTAATACCGTGATCGCCTTTGCGTATTACGGACGAGTACTGACGCAAATGTGGTTCCAACCAGTAGCTGATGGTGACGAACAACCAATCGTTGTGACCGGGGCTTTAGGCGCAGCGCTCACGATAACGCTCCTTGCCACTCTGGCTTTTGGCGTACTACCAGGGCTGGTAGGCCACTTTGGCGAGGTCTCCGTGTTATCCGCCTTGGGCGGATAAGGGACTAGGGACCAAAGCCGGAAATGAACCGGTCAATGATGCGATTCGATCGATTCGTTGAGGAAGCCCTGTACGGACCCCAGGGTTTCTACACGCAAGGAGGAAAGGCCGGTGAAAACGCGGGCGATTTCATTACCTCACCAGAGACCAGCACCCTCTTTGGCGAATGCATTGCAACCTACCTAGACCAGGTGTGGCAGGAGCTCGATCGACCTGATCCGTTCATAGTGATCGAGGCAGGATCGGGTTGTGGAACATTATGCAGAGATATTTTTCTTTCAGTTCAAGAATGCAGCAGCGCGCTTCGCTATGTGATGGTGGAACGCTCCGAAGTTCAACGTGACGAAGCTTTTGCCATCGTTGCCGCGACATGTTTTTTAGAAGCAGAAGAGGCCCCACTAACCGCCGTGAAAGATTTGCCCACCGGGCCCTTCACTGGCGTGGTTCTTGCTAATGAACTTCTCGACAACCTTCCACCACGCGTCGTTCAAAAAACCCGAACCGGTTGGTCAGAACTGTATGTAAATAATGGCCGCGAGGAATGGCAGCCCGCTCCCCCAAACGCCCAGAAGATGGCATCTCTTCTCGTTCCAAACGCCCCACCGGGAACTTGTCTACCGTTGCATCTAAAAGCAGCGGTCTGGGTAAACCGAGCGTTGAATCTTCTCGATCGCGGCAGAGTGCTTCTCTTTGACTACGGCCTGCAACAAACCAAAGATTTCGTAGAACGACCATTTGGCGAATGGATACGGACGTACAACCAACAGCATCGAGCTGGCGATCCCTACGCAGAACCCGGTAGCCGCGACATCACATGTGATATCGCGTTTGATCAACTTCCCGGTTTTCCACAAATTGTTGCTCAGCGCGATTGGCTTCTCTCACAAGGTCTTCACGCCATGACCGAATGGGCGCGTGGACAATGGCACGACTCGGCCGTGGCCCCTGATTCGGGGGCGTTAGGAGCTAGAGCGGTACTACAAGAAGCCGCTGCGCTAACTGACCGTGAAGGGCTCGGAGCGTTCCTTGTCGCCGAATGGCGGGTAGGGGAGTGAGTCGTCCACTTCCGAACTGAAGCCGGTCAGGAGCTAGGCTCGCAACCTGTCGAACCCAAGCCGGGGTGCCTTCCACAGAGGGGGATTCAGATGTCCGAACCAACGATTGAGGACTACTACGTTGAGAACCGTACGTTCCCGCCTTCGGATCACTTTCAAGCTAATGCGATCATCGCCGATCGAAGTTTGTACGAAGAAGCCGAAGCTGACCGGCTGGGTTTTTGGGCCCGCCAGGCACGAGAGTTAGTCACCTGGTTCGACGACTTCGAAACGGTTCTCGAATGGGATTTGCCTTTCGCGAAATGGTTCGTAGGAGGCAAACTGAACGTCTCGTACAACTGCCTTGATCGACATGTTGAAGCAGGTCAAGGAGACAAGGTCGCGTTCTATTGGGAAGGCGAGCCTGGAGATACAAGAACCATTACCTATAACGAACTTTTCGAAGAAGTATCGAAATTCGCAAATGTCCTAAAGGACCTGGGCGTCGAAAAAGGCGATCGGGTTTGCATTTACATGCCAATGATCCTTGAGCTTCCTGTGGCGATGCTTGCCTGCTCGAGAATAGGCGCCCCCCACTCCATCGTCTTCGGCGGCTTCTCCGCAGACTCCCTTTCAGACCGCATTGACGACGCAAGCGCCAAAGTCCTGATCACAGCGGATGGCGGATATCGGCGAGGCGATCACTTTCCCCTTAAAGACACTGCAGACGCGTCGGTTTCTGCCACCTCAACCATTGAGAACGTGGTTGTGGTTCGTCGCACTGGCCAAGATGTCGAATGGAATGAGACAGTCGATCACTGGTACCACGAATTAATGGAGACAGCGTCGCCACATTGTCCGCCAGAACAACTTGAAAGTGAAGACCTGCTTTATCTTTTGTACACCTCAGGTACAACTGCGAAGCCAAAGGGCATCATGCACACGACGGGTGGCTACCTCACGCAAGTGGCCTTCACCCACAAATACATCTTCGACCTGCAACCTGAATCAGATATTTACTGGTGCGCCGCCGATATTGGGTGGGTGACAGGACATAGCTACATCGTCTACGGCCCGCTTGCTAACGGTGCCACCTCTGTTATGTACGAAGGAACGCCTGACACCCCCCGCCCAGAATTTCGCGAAGGCGACCGAGCAGACTGGCCCAAAGACCGCTTGTGGGACATAGTCCAGCGTTACGGCGTGACCCAGCTCTACACGGCCCCTACCGCTATTCGGACGTTCATGAAATGGGGTGCCGAAGAGGTGGAGCGGCACGATTTGTCAAGCCTTAGAGTTCTGGGCACCGTTGGGGAACCCATCAACCCAGAAGCTTGGATGTGGTACCACAAACACATTGGGAGCGAACAATGCCCCATTGTTGACACGTGGTGGCAGACCGAAACTGGTGGCCACATGATCACACCGATGCCAGGCGTCACCACCACCAAACCAGGGTCAGCTACCCACGCAATTCCCGGCGTCGTCGTAGAAGTTGTAGATGACAAAGGTGACAAGGTCGAAAAGGGTGGTGGCTATTTGACTATTACCGAACCTTGGCCGGCAATGCTTCGCGGAATCTGGGGTGATCCGGATCGTTATAAAGAAACTTATTGGTCCGAATACCCTGGNCGTTATTTTGCCGGTGACGGCGCGAAAATCGACGACGANGGCTATATCTGGCTTCTCGGNCGAGTNGACGATGTGATGAATGTGTCTGGCCACCGGATTTCTACGACCGAGGTTGAGTCCGCACTCGTTGACCACTTGTCTGTAGCAGAAGCAGCAGTGGTTGGCGCCACCGATGACACCACCGGTCAGGCGATCGTGGGTTACTGCATCTTGCGGGGAGGAAATGAACCGAGTGACGAATTACGAGAAGAAATTAGGCAACATGTAGCCACAAAACTCGGAGCTATTGCTCGACCCAAAGTAGTAGTTTTGGTTCCCGATTTGCCCAAAACGCGCTCCGGCAAAATTATGCGGCGACTTCTTCGCGATGTTGCTGAAGGACGAACGCTTGGGGACACGACCACGCTCGCCGACGCCACCGTCGTCGACGAGATTCGTCTTCGCGCCGCAGAGGCACCGCAGGAGGACTGACCTCTGCTCCCAACTACATGAGTTCGACCCCTCACCATTGGCAATGGAGGCACACCCCCAGACAACCAGGGGACTGTGTAATCGTTGACATTGATGGTGTGCTCGCCGACGCTGGCCATCGACAACATTTCCTCGACCCACCTTGGCGCGACTGGGATGGGTTCTTCGCGGAGTGTGAAGGAGATGNAGTTTTCGAAGAAAGTAAAATCCTGGTCGAACTTCTTGCTTCGGATTTGACCATTGTGCTGTTGAGTTCGCGTCCTACCTGGATCCAAAAACCGACGTTGGACTGGCTTGAGCACAACCGGATTAGATACGACCTTCTGATCATGCGCCCACTAGGCGATTTTCAAGCATCGCCAGGGTTTAAACGTGACGAAACTCAGACCCTTCGCCACCACGGTTTCAATCCGGTTCTCGCGATCGACGATGACATGCGTAACGTCCGTATGTACCGAACTCAAGAGGTCCCTACCCTCTTCCTCGANAGCGGTTATCACCCGCACTGAATCACAATGTCGGAGCCGAGATAGTGACCGTCGGAGCCGATACGTTTACGGGTAAGCGCCGACCACGCAGGGAAATCCGATGAAAAACACCCTCAAAACCACGATGTTGCTGGCCTCCATGGGGGCCCTCATCATGTTTATCTCTAGCTTCTGGGGTTCAGGTGGCTTGATTATCGGACTATTTTTGGCGCTTGCCATGGTAGGGGGCAGCTATTGGATGAGCGACAAGCTCGCAATCCGATCGGCCCACGCGGTCGAAGTCGAAGAAGGGCAGCTACCTGAATATCGGTCGATTATGAGCGAGCTGTCTGAGCTATCGGGCCAACCAATGCCCCGCCTCTATGTCAGTCCTGACCCACAACCGAACGCATTTGCTACTGGACGCAACCCTGCGAATGCTGCCGTCTGCATCACTGAAGGACTCATCCAACACCTTCCATGGGATCAGATTCGAGGTGTACTCGCCCACGAAATGGCTCACATAAAAAACCGGGACATTCTCATCGGGTCGGTCGCGGCAGCTATGGCAATGGCCATCAGCTTCGTTGCCAACATGGCACAATTCGCCATGATTTTTGGTGGAGGTAGTCGCGATCGGAATCGCAACCCACTGGTGGGCCTGCTTCTAATGATCGTGGCTCCAATTGCCGCAGTGCTAATCCAAATGGCCATCAGCCGTAGTCGGGAATTTCAGGCCGACCGCACTGCCGCGCGGATGATTGGTGACGGTGAACCCTTAGCTGCGGCCCTGAAAAACTGGATGTGGCAAGTCGGGCAATCCCTAGTCTTGCCAACGCCAACCAGGCACAGATGTACATCGCAAATCCGTTAGTCGGACGGAAGATGGCATTCCGCAACCTTTTCACCACTCACCCATCCATGGATAAACGAATATCCCGTTTGCGTGACAGAAGCTGGCAGGAAGTTCTGTAGATCAGTCCCGAAAATTTTCAAACTGGAGCGGAATATCAAAATCGGCTTCTTTAAGCTCACTTATCACCGTCTGTAGATGATCACGTTTCTTCGATATCACGCGCAACTGATCGCCCTGGGTTTGAGATTGCACACCTTTAATCCCTAAACCCTTGATGTATTTGTTCAGCTCTTTGGCTTTGTCGGAATTAATTCCTGCCTGGAGAGCCGCGAGTTGTCGAACGGTCGCACCTGACGCCTCCTCAATGTCGCCATAGCTAACCGCTTTGAGGCTGACCTTGCGTTTCACGAGTTTCTCTTCGAGGACCTGCCTCAGAGCTTTTAGGCGATCTTCGTTATTACTCGCTAGAGATATTTCGGTGTCGCCCAGAGTTACTGCGGAACCCGTGTTCTTGAAGTCGTAGCGGGTACTGACCTCTCGAGCGGCCTGATCCACGGCATTACGAACTTCCTGCATGTCGATTTGAGAAACCACGTCGAATGAAGGCATGCGGGGCAATATACCCACCTGTGAACTCCTACGGTGCCGGATTCACTATCGGCTCTCTTTGGGGCAGCGGAAGCGAACCGATATCGTATCGCCCGTTGGGTCGGTGCCCGAGCGGCCAAAGGGAACGGGCTGTAAACCCGTCGGTTCACACCTACGGAGGTTCGAATCCTCCCCGGCCCACCACAAACGGCGAGTCCTACAAGGCTCGCCGTTTGTCGCGCTCAAGAAAGAATGACATAGGGGAGTTATCAGCCTGACGGTCAACTTAACGAAGCACACCACAGCTTCAACCCGCTCTGAGAGTGCCCGACAAACGAAGTTTGGGCGACCACAAAGAGTTGCGGACTAACTTCTGGCTATGGCTGACTCTTGTTATGCGGAACGCGACGGTCGGATATTTACCGTCACTATTAACCGACCTGAACGAATGAACGCACTTCACCCCCCGGGAAATGCGGAAATGGCAGAACTTTTTGACGAGTTCCAAAACGACCCTGACCTTTGGGTGGCGATCGTGACCGGTGCCGGTGACCGTGCTTTTAGCGCAGGGAATGACCTGCGTTATCAAGCCGAAGGAGGAGACCGATCCGCTATGCCCCCAAGTGGTTTTGGCGGTCTTACTTCACGCTGGAGCCTCGACAAACCGGTAATTGCAGCAGTCAACGGCGTAGCGATGGGTGGAGGGTTCGAAATAGCGCTGGCGTGCGACATGATTATCGCGAGTGAGAACGCGCGGATGGCACTCCCCGAACCCAAAGTTGGACTTGCTGCGCTAGCGGCTGGAGTACACCGCCTTCCACGACAAATTGGTCTTAAGCGTGCCATGGGCATGATGCTGACTGGCCGCCATGTCTACGCACAAGAGGGCTACGAGTTGGGTTTCGTTACGGCCGTGACGCCCGAAGGTGAAGCCGTAAGTGAAGCACGCCGATGGGCGGAGATGATCCTGGAATGCTCACCAATGTCGATCCGAGCCACCAAACAAGCTGCGATGCAAGGACTTGACCATGCTGGGGTACGAGCAGCCCACGAAGGCAAGTATGAAGCTGTGAGAGATATGACAAAAAGCGAGGACTATGTCGAAGGACCTGTTGCGTTTGCCGAGAAGCGACCGCCACAATGGAAGGGACGCTAAGTCGAGACCACCGGTGACCAGAAAATGATTGACAATATCGAACGAACTACGGCGATCGGTGACGCCATGGCTGACATCCGAGCAATTGACGCGGCCGGAATCGATCGAGACGCCGTCGAACTCATCCGGCGCCGGCTGTTGGAGTTAGCGGAACTGCGAGAGCTATTTCCATGGAGTGACTTTCCCGCGGATGAATCAAAAGACGGAAGCACTTTGTACCTTTTGTCCCAAGACGAGGACCATCGCCTCGCGTTGTACATCCAATCAGTCAACGACACGACTGAAGCCCCCCCGCACGATCACCTCACCTGGGCCTGCATCGTTGGCCTAGAGGGCGAAGAAATCAATTGCAGATATGACAATGTCGCGGGAGGCGGCCCACCCCAAGTTTCAGAGAAAATCGCTATTCGTCGCAACACAGGAATCGCTTTCCTCCCTGACGATGTTCATTCCATTCATGTACAAGGCGGAGCCCTGAACTTTCATTGCTACGGCCACGATCTTCTCGACCTGCCTGCACGGAATTACTGGGCTGATGACGCTCAGGAGTGGCGAACCATGAAAGTGCAATTCCCTGTCATTGATGCCAGACCGTGAGGTTGGCCGCGACCACAGCACCCGAACTCGCCGACGCCATAGTCGATGAAAATGAACTAGCCATAGTCGATGCCCGCGACCACGACGCATACAGCCAAGGCCATCTGCTTTGGGCCGGGAGCATCAGGCCGGTCGACGGGCACCACACGGGGCGCATTTTGCTTCCCCGGCTTTCGGCCCGCGTTGTCATAACCGATAGCGGCGGAGGAGAAGCCGAAGCGCTCCGCGAAATTCTCACATCCAACGGATGGACCAACGTCTCCGTCTTGGATGGGGGCATTCACTCATGGGTCGAAGAAGGTCATGAGCTGTACTCGGGAGTCAATGTCCCATCGAAACTCTTTGGTGAATTAGTGGAACGACATTACGAAACTCCTCACGTGTCGGCCACAGAACTGGATCAATGGATCAATGAGAAACGTCCAATAACCATCCTCGACTCGCGCACTGAGCGCGAATTCCAACGAATGAGTATCCCCACTGGAAGATCATGTCCCGGTGGAGAACTAGTGCATAGAGCATTCGATCTCGTAGACCAAGCCCCCACTATCGTGGTCAACTGCGCGGGACGTACCCGGAGCATCCTTGGGGCAGAATCATTAGTCCGTGCCGGGGTTCCAAGCCGCGTAATTGCGTTGGAAAATGGAACGATGGGGTGGGAACTCGCTGATCTCACTTTGGATCACGGTAAAGCTGTCACCGCCCCCGCCCCCACGCCCGCGGGTCGAACGCAGGCATCAACTGCAGCAATGGAAGTAGCGGAACGCTTCAATGTTGTGAGGATAAGCCGGGCAATGGTGGAATCGTGGAGAGCTGATCAATCACGGACTCTCCACCTTTTTGACGTACGCACTCCTGACGAATACGAACGAGGTCACCTCCCCGATTTTCGCAACGCCCCGGGAGGTCAACTAGTCCAAGCCACCGACGAATATGTCATTACGAGAGGCGCTCGCATAGTCCTAGCGGATGACGATTTCACCAGAGCCACAATGACAGCATCATGGTTGCTAGAAATGGGATGGGAAACCTACGTCTTGGAGGGCGGTATCAGCGACGGGCCGTTCGAATCCGGCAACAACGAACTACCGCTGAACAGCCCACAAGTGGTACTTCCCTATGACCCAGGCGACGTCCACATAGCGCGACAAGCAATGCAGGAATATCTAGATTGGGAGGTCGCGCTAGTCGACCAATACGATCGCGATGATCTCGCTCAATTCACACCCAACGGATGGGCGTAAAGCTAGAGATCGGAGTATTTCGCGATGATGTCACCGAAACGCAAAGCGGTTTCGGGCGAATCAATCAATGTGGGCATACCTGCCATAGCTGTGACCGGGACGACAAGTCGATCCACCCCGCGAGCCTTCATCTTCGGGACGTCATCAGGATCTGCGGGCATGGGCATTGTGATCTCGAGAGCCTCAGGATCTCTCCCACACTCCTCAGCGGTTCTGCGAGCTAGATCGATTCTCTCTTGGGGTGTGTCTCGAGCAGGAAAGTACCCATCTCCCAGGCGCCCCGCTCGTCGAGCCGCGTAGTCGGTATCTCCGCCCACGATGATCGGGACGTTGCCGCCTACCGGCCGCGGAAGGCAGTAGGTATCTGTGAAATGAACGAATTCGCCGTGAAAGGTGGCGCAATCGTTCGCCCATAATTCGCGCATAGCAGCCACGTATTCGTCGGTCCGTGGGCCTCTTCTTTCGAACGGGACCCCAATCGCGTCGAATTCTTCNTTGAGCCAGCCCACACCAATACCTAGAAGGACTCGCCCTCCNGACATATAGTCCAGGGTTGCTATTTGAGCGGCGCACACNACAGGCGAGTGTTGCGGCAAAATTAGAACTGCGGTACCCAAATTGATCGTGCTAGTGGCCCCTGCCATATGGGCCATCCAAATCAACGGATCAGGTAGAACAAGATCTTCGGCCCCGCCCGCTATTTTCCCGGATTCGCTATAAGGATAAACCGACTCATACCCCGACGGAATCACTGTGTGCTCTACAGTCCAAGCAGATTCAAATCCGGCTTGTTCACCGGCCTGAACCAACTCCACTGCTAAGGCCGTATCAACGGCGTATTTATCTGTGTTGCAATACCTAAGACCAAACTTCATGATGCCCCCTGGAACGTACGCCCCTAATCTACGTTCCGTTGGCGCGTAACGGTTTAGGAGTCCAATGTCGTATTTGCCGAATGTTTCTGACATCTTTGACCCTTCGAAATGGAACGAGTTCGACGGGTTCGACTTTCAAGACATCACCTACCATCGTGCAGTCAACCAAGGGACCGTGCGCATAGCTTTTGACCGACCAGATATTCGTAATGCTTTTCGGCCAAAGACGGTGGACGAACTGTACAAGGCTCTTGACCATGCTCGAATGAGCACGGACGTGGGAGTGGTACTTCTAACCGGTAACGGCCCATCGGTTAAAGACGGCGAGTGGTCCTTCTGTTCAGGCGGGGATCAACGGATCCGGGGAAAAGATGGCTACAAATATGCCGACGGTGAGACAAGTGAAACCATCGACCCTGCACAGGTTGGACGACTGCACATTCTCGAGTGCCAACGTTTGATCCGAATGATGCCAAAGGTCGTGATCTGTGTTGTCCCCGGATGGGCGGCGGGCGGCGGACACAGTCTCCACGTCACAGCGGATTTGACCATCGCAAGTCGCGAACACGCTCGATTTAAGCAAACAGACACCGACGTAGCCAGCTTTGATGGCGGGTTCGGGTCGGCCTACCTCGCTAAACAAGTAGGGCAAAAGAAAGCACGGGAAATCTTTTTCCTGGGACGAACTTACGACGCCGAACAACGATTCCTTATGGGAGACGTCAACGCCGTTGTCGATCATGTTGACCTAGAAAACGTGGCATTGGAATGGGCACAAGAAATCAATTCGAAGTCACCGACGGCCCAGCGAATGGCGAAGTTCGCGCTGAATCTCACCGATGACGGCCTCATCGGGCAACAGGTCTTTGCTGGTGAAGCGACGCGTTTAGCCTATGGGACCGAGGAAGCCGTCGAAGGTCGCGATGCGTTCCTCGAAAAGCGCAAACAGGACTTCAAACGCTTCCCGTGGCACTTCTAAAGTACCGAAATATGGGGTCAGACCTTTGGGGTCAATCGTTGCATGACAGTGACATCTAGCCACCGACTGAATTTTCGGCCGACTTCCCTTTCTACCCCTACTAGCTCAAAGCCGTGTTTAGCGTGAAGAGTGACCGATGCTGGGTTCTCGCCAGCGATTCGGGCGAACGTTGCGTGAAATCCGTGTTCGTCTGCAAGCACCATTAATTCACTCATCAACAAGCCACCCACACCTTTCCCCTGGTGGTCAGGATGGACGTAAATCGAATTTTCGACACTTGTTCCATACGCNGGCCGGTCCCTGTACTTGGAAAGGCAAGCCCAACCCACCACTACTTCGTCATCTTGGACTGCGACAATGCAAGGAAGGGCGCCGGACCGATCACGCAGCCAATCTCGCTGTTCCTCAAGAGACTTAGGTACTAAATCGAAGGTCGCAACTCCTGAGAGGACCTCGTAGTTGTAGATCTCTGCGATTGCAGCTGCGTCAGAAAGCTTGGCTAACCGGATCCACATATAAACAAAGGTACTGGTCTAGGGGTTGTGGAACGTCGGGGATCATCCGTATGCTTTCACGTTTGTGCGGGTGTGCCCGCTCATGGTTGCCCCGTTAGCTCAGTCGGTAGAGCACAGCCATGGTAAGGCTGGTGTCGCCGGTTCGATTCCGGCACGGGGCTCGCTCGAGAGAGCATGGCGGGATAGCTCAGTTGGTCAGAGCGCACGGCTCATAATCGTGAGGTCCCGGGTTCGAACCCCGGTCCCGCTACAACCCTCAGCCAGCCGGCCGAGGCTAAGCAGCATGAAGGTGCTAATAATTCTCGGCCCCAGGAATTGTCGGGCTGACTGTAGGAAAGGAAAGCCCGTGTCTAAGGAGAAGTTTGAGCGGACTAAGCCGCATGTGAATGTGGGAACGATGGGTCATATTGACCATGGGAAGACCACGTTGACGGCTGCTA
>JGI26060J43896_10000078_pt1 | contig 30455 bp, 26 predicted proteins | sample MarorgKNORR_S2LV_6_FD_43896 | JGI IMG/M metagenome (IMG submission 43896) | reverse complement strand
CACGATCAGTTTGCGCAGTTATCGGAGCAGGGGTGGGCCTTGGCCAAGCTCTTGCTAAAAAATTTGCTAATCAAGGATATGATATAGCTTTAATTTCACGATCATTTGAAGGAAGCGCTTTGGCATTTGAGGCAGTCAGCTCAATTGGATCTGATGTTAAACATTTTTGTGCTGATGCCCAGAATCCCATTGCTATTGAGAATGCGATAGCAAACGTAATTAGTGAAATGGGTGAAATTGAAGTTTTGATTTATAATGTGCGAGGTCAGTTTACGAAATGTGAACCTTTAGACATGTCTTATGAGCAACTTTCAGAAGTATATAATACTGAAGTGGTAGGGGCATTTGCTGCTGCTAAATCAGTATTACCAAAAATGATCAAAAACTCTAAAGGTAGTATATTTTTTTCTAGTGCAACTGCTGCTTATAGAGGATCAAATACTTATCCACTTTATGCGATTGGAAAATTTGGATTACGCGCATTGTCTCAAAGTCTTTCAAAAGCTTACGCTAAGGAGGGCGTTCATATTATACATGTTAGATTAGATTGTGATCTTGATGTGCCTTATATGAAAGAATCCTACGGTACTGAATATAACCCTGATAATCTTGCAAATCCTGATGACGTGGCTGAGAGTTATTGGTTAACACATTTACAACCAAAATCAGCATGGAGTAATGAAATTGAATTACGACCCTATACCGAATATTGGACATATTGAACTATTTTAGTTTCTGAAAAAGTGCGTTTAAAGGAGAAAAATTATGACTTATAAACTTTTTTATGCTGATGGCAGTGCGGCACAAGGGGTTCAAATGGTTCTTGAAGAGTTGGGTCAGCCTTATGAATTAATTCAATCTACCAAAGACCGAAGTAAGCCCAGACCGCCAGAACAAATTAAAATTAATCCAAATGGCTGGGTACCTGTTCTCATGTATGACAATACTGGTATGTATGAATGCGCCGCAATTACGATATTTTTGTGTGATCGTCATCCTGAAATGAATTTAGCACCTAAAGTAGATCATCCAAACAGAGGACTATTTCTTCAAACACTTATTTATTTTTCTAACTCAGTTCAAACAGCATTTCAAACTTACTATTACCCTGATCGATTTGCCGATTCACTTGAGGATGAAGCAGGCGCTCAAAGAAGAGGGATTAAAAGGTTACGAGAAACTTGGAAAGTTATTGATGATCAAATAGGTAACAATAAATGGCTATTGGGTGACCGTTTTAGTGCTGCTGACCTTTATTTATTTATGTTAACCACATGGCTCTCTCTTCATCCAGATCGAGGACTTCCACAAATTTCCGAATTTCCTAATGTTAAACGGATTGCAGATGATGTGATTTCCAGGCCAAGTGTGCAACATGTTTATAAAGAATTGACAATGTAAAAGATTGTGTTTCATTAAAATAACATCTTNTATTGTTTTGGCTCATTTAAGTTTTTCTCATTTGAGATCCCATTGGATCATAAGGTGAAAAAGGTATTATCTTGGCTGTGCACTTTTTACCCACAACGTGAATAGAAACTTTTTTTCCAATCTCTACATGCGTTTTGTCCAACATTGCTAAGGCATAACTACGCTTCATACGGTGGCCATACCCACCTGATGTTGTCATACCTATAACTTTTTCATCAGACCATACAGGTTCAAATCCTGTTGCATCAGCATCCTCAGCATCTATTTCTAGCATTGTTAGAATTTGTTTTGGACTGAGTAATTTCTGTGCAGCCTTGCGGCCTATGAAATTGCCTTTACCCCAATCGCACCATCGATCTAAACCAGTCATTGCGGGCGTATACCCCTGTGTAAATTCTGCGTTCCAGATGCCAATAGATTTTTCTAACCTTAAGGAAAGCATAGCATCAAAGCCAATTTCTTTAATTCCTACTTTCTGACCAGCCTTTAGTAACATATCTCTGAGTCCCACATGTTCTGACGTTAGGCAGTTTATTTCAAATGCCATTTCCCCAGATAATGATAGTCGAGAAATTTTAACTCTGTACAAACCTAGGTCAATTTCAGCACACTCCATCATCTTTAAATTTGATTTTGACGGAGTAATTAACGCATTTAAAACGTCTCGAGCTTTTGGTCCATTTATTGAAAATCCACCAAACGTATCTGACATATCTTGAATATCCACTTCACTATCCATATTCTTCTCAAACCAACGCATGTGAAACTGGCGCATGTAATAGGACCCCATTAACCAATAAGTGCCATCTCCCCAATTAAAGCATGTAAGATCCCCTTTAAGTCTGCCATCATGACCAAGCATAGGTGCCAGTTTGATCTTTCCAGGTTTAGGAAGTTCGCAAGCCAATAATTTGTTTAACCACATCCCAGCTTTATCTCCCGATACCCTATATCGAGAAAATCCTGAAATATCTAAAAGACCACATGTTTTTTGAACGGCGTCACACTCCTCTTCCACATATTTAAATGAATTTGGTCGTTTCATTGTGCCAGGTTCTTTAAAACCTTTTGGAGCAAAGTAGAGTGGTAATTCTAAACCCCATAGACTGCCCCAAATGGCCCCTGCATCTGTCATATCATTATATGCCCCTGGAAGACGTAATGGTCTGCCGGCAGGTAACTGCTCATTTGGATAAGTCATAACAAAACGTCGAGAATAAAACTGACCTGTGGTTTGCTTTATATATTCTCTATTTGATTGATGCTTGCCAAATCGAGCAACATCCATACCAAAAATATCATTTTCTGGCTCACCATAAATCATCCATTCAGCTAAACTTTTGCCTACTCCTCCACCCTGGCTGAAACCGGCCATTACACCACATGCAACCCAATAACCTGTTGGACCGATAGGACCCACCAACGGATTTCCATCTGGTGCAAAAGTAAAGGCACCATTTACCCAACGTCGTATTCCTACTTTATCTAGACCCGGAAATCTCTCAAAACCAATTGCCAGCTCAGTTCCAATTCGATCAATGTCCTCAGGAATAAGGTCCATTCCATAATCCCAGGGCGCGCCATCAACATGCCAATGTTTCGGATTTTGCTCATACACCCCCATCAATAATCCGTCACGCTCTTGTCTAGTGTACGTAAAGCCATCAAGATCAACAATTGTTGGAAGTTCTCCCTTAATGGTATTGAGTGGTTCAAATGGTTCTGTAATTAGATAGTGGTGCTCCATTGGAGTGACTGGTAAGTCAACATTGGCCATCAGTCCTACTTGTTTGGCCCAAAGGCCTCCAGCATTAACAATATGCTCAGAATGAATTGTGCCTTTTTCTGTTACAACGTCCCAACTACCATCTTTTCTTTGGTTGAGTTCTACAACACGGTTTCTTAAGATTACGTCCGCACCACGATTTTTTGCTGCTCCAACATATGCGTGTGTTGTTCCGTTTGGATCAAGATAACCCTCATTATCATCATAAAGGCCACCTAACACATCGCTTGTTTTCACAACACCACCAGTGATTTCATTCACCTCATTTGGAGACATTAATCGCGCTGTTGTTACACCAATCGCCTGGAATGTGGCCCATCCTGCTTTTATCTGTTCCCACCGATCTGGGTCTGTAGCAATGTTCACACCACCAGTCATATGAAGACCACAGTTCACACCACTTTCTTTTTCAATTTCACGATACAAATTGATCGTGTAATCTTGTAACATAGCAATGTTTGGGTCTCCATTTAGCGCGTGGAATCCAGCGGCGGCATGCCATGTGGAACCTGCTGTTAGTTCAGCGCGTTCAACAAGTGCCACATCACCCCAACCAAATTTAGTTAAATGGTAAAGTACTGATGCTCCGACTACACCACCTCCGATGACCACGGCACGATAAGATGATTTCATTCTATGTTCCTATAATTATTTAAATTACGATTACCCAAAATTTTTACTCAGTAAATACATAATGATGAGTTTTTAAAATTATTTTGCCAACCCTGAAACTTTATAAACCATCTGAAAGTGTTTACATTGATAAACAAAAGTGTACTTTTTTAATCATGACAAAACCTCACAATGAACTAATTGAAAATCTCAAGCAAAATATTATCAAAAACTTTGGAACTCCTTGCCCAGTAATTGATCTCGATATTGTACAGACTAACATTAACCATGCGCAGAAGCTTTGTGATGTGAAGGGCCTCGCTAATAGGCCTCACATTAAAACCCATAAATCACCTGTCTTGGCCAAAATGCAGATTGCGGCTGGTGCGAAGGGAATTACTTGTCAAAAACTAGGTGAAGCTGAAGTGATGGTCGATGCAGGCATTACAGATATTATCATTGCAACGAACCTCTTGGGGGCCGCTGCGTCTGGCCGCCTAACCTCATTGCAGAGACGCATTAGTTTAAAAGTATGTGCAGATAATCCATTTTCGCTCGCGGCCTACTCTGAAGCTGCGCACCAGGCCGATCGTGTTATGGATGTGCTGATTGAATGTGATACTGGCCAGCATCGCGCTGGTGTAGTCACACCAGGTGAAGTCGTCATGCTTGCAAGAATTATAAAAAATGATCCTATGCTTAATTTTGTAGGGTTGTTATTTTACCCGCCCCTGAATGGTTGGTCGCAGACGCAAGAATTTTGGGAAAAAACTAAGGAAGGCCTCAAAAGTTTAGGAATGTCAGCCAAGATTGTGTCAACTGGTGGCACACCAAATTTTCAAAACATTGGTCAACTGGATGGTGCAACAGAACATCGTGCTGGAACCTGCATTTTTAATGATCTCATGATGATTGAGGCTGGTGTGGCAAAATTTGAGAATTGTGCTTTAAAAGTATTTACAAGTGTCGTTAGCCGGGGAGCAGTGGATCGAGGCATTCTTGATGCTGGTTCCAAAACTTTAACTTCTGATCAGTTTGGGTTGGAAGGGTTTGGCCGACTTCTTGAGTATCCAAATGCCATAATTGAAAAACTTGCTGAAGAGCACGGCTTTCTTGATCTTTCAAAGTGCCTCAATAAACCCAAAATAGGCGATATTGTTAGAGTTATACCAAATCATGTTTGTGTTGCAGTCAATATGGTTGATCAGCTAGTGGCCGTGCGTGGCAATGAAATTGTCGACGTGATCCCGGTAGCTGCGCGTGGTATGCTTATATAACCCTAGGGTTTAAAAAAAATTGGTAAAGCCACTGTGGAAATAATATATGGAAATATTAACTACGAAACTTAGTTCTCCGAAATACTTTTTTTAATTATTTATGATTTTGCAGCTTAGATTGTAAACAATATTACTTGTGTCATTTACGTCATCTAATTGAAATCCATGCTTTTGTGCTTCGGTTTGGAAAGCCTTGTAAAGTAAAGTTCGCAAATCAATGTTAATACTACTATCCTCAACTGAAAATTCTTGAAGATTGTCTTGATTATCATCAAGGTTATCTTCAACCTTTTCCTTATTCCCAAATATTTGTTCCCAGCCAGATCGATAGGCTGGCGTGGAAACGCTTGAAAAGTGACTAATAGAAGATTGAGAGGCCGACTTTGGAGATGTTTTGTCTTTTGTTGTTTTGGATTCTTGAGTGGTTTCGGTGCTTTTCTCAGAAGTATCTTTTTTAGTGTCAGTGTTATTTTCAGTAGTATCTTTTTTAACATCAGTATTTTTTTTAACTTCAGTGGAAGCGGCTTCCTTAGCTGGCTTCTTGAGTGATTTCTCAGCGCTCATAATATAAATATTCCAATCATCAAAATTAGTGGGGCCGTTTAACAAGTTTTAATGTGGGCTTACAAGTAATTTTTGGCAGTAGTACCTGTAATTATTTTTGCTATCAAATTTTATTCCGCTTTTCGTAGTTTCGTAATGATTGACCAAGAGATGCAATGCCCTTCTGAATAAGATCTTCAGATTGAGAGGAAAAATTGATACGAGCATGATTTTTTTGTTCTTTAACTGGAAAAAAACTACCACCTGGTACATATGCTACTTTAGCTTCTGGTAGTGCAACTTCTTTCATGAATTTAGTGGTNTCAAATTTTTTTTCAAATGTTACCCAAGTAAACAGCCCTCCACTGGGGTTAGTTATTTTAATATTTTCTGGAAAGTGTTTTTTAATTTGTTCTAACATTAATTCTTTTTTAGTTAAGTATGCTTCCTTAAGTTTATCTATGTGCACATTAAGATCATAACGGTCTAAAAACATGCTTGTTGCAGCCATATTGAGTGTTGAAGTTTGCGTATCTGCTGCTACCTTCAATAANCCCATTTTCTTGATTAGGCTGGCCTCTGCTACAGCCCAACCAATTCGCAAACCTGGAACTAGAATTTTTGAAAAACTACCNAGATGAATGACGCGATTTTGGGTATCCATTGATTTCAAGGTGGGGAGGCTTTCACCTTCAAAACGGATATGGCGATAAGGCGTGTCTTCCAAAATCATGACGTCATGCAGATTTGCTAAATTAATTAACTGCTTGCGTCTAGCGAGGCTCAGTGTAACTCCAGTTGGATTTTGGAAGTCAGGAATGGTATATATCATCTTAGTTCTTGGGTTCTCTTCTAATATTTCCTTAAGGAGATCTGTTCGCATACCATCATTATCAATTGGTACAGCTTTATAATTTGGTTGATTAAGATTGAATGCAATTAAAGCACCCAAGAAAGTTGGATCTTCTGTGATTAAAACATCGCCAGGATCAATGAACATTTTGGAAATTAAGTCGAATCCTTGTTGGGATCCCTGAAGAATTAATACGTTTTGTGTGTCACAAGCTGTACCATCTAATGTCATCAAATTAGCAATTTGCTCACGTAGTTTGGGCAATCCATCTGAAGGGGCATATTGCATTGACGAACCACTTGGATCATTAATTATTTCATTAAATATTTTTGTTAATTTGTTTTTAGGAAATAATGAGGCGTCTGGATAACCACCGCCAAATGATATAATTGATTTGTCTGCTCCCAATGCTAATAGTTCATCAATCGCAGAAGGTGTAACTGCCTTCATTTTTTCTGAAAATAGGTTTTTCATTTTTGACCTTAATTTTTTTTGAGTATGGAACACTCAATTTTATTGGAATGCAAGAATTAGGAATAATGTGTTAACCATTAAAGCTCCCAGGTGTAATTAAATATATTTGATCCTTTTATAAATGAAAATATATCCATGACTTAATTTCCTTGGGTATAAAAAAAGATTGCAATCTGAATTAAAGATTTGTTACAAAATTGTATTTATTTGTCATATTTCAATTTAATCTGCAGTTAATTTTTTATTTGCCAAACTTTTATTAAGAGTACACTTAGGAGCGTCCTTTGCCAGATATTCAGTTAGATGAAAATAGTAATATTAAGTCATTACCTAGCCATGCAAAGGTAGTCATTATTGGTGGTGGTGTCGTTGGATGCTCAATTTTATTTCATCTTGCTAAATTTGGATGGAAGGACGTTATTTTATTAGAGCGAAATGAATTAACATCTGGTTCTAGCTGGCATGCTGCAGGGCAAATTCATACAATCTCTAGTGATCCAAATATTAGCCGACTTCAAGGCTATACGATTGACTTATATAAAGAGATTGAGGAGATATCGGGCCATTCAGTTGGATTACATATGACTGGTGGTTTTTATTTGGCTTCAAATAAAACATGGTATGATTATTTAAAACGTGAAAGGTCAAAGGCGCGTTATATGGGATTGCAGCAGGAATTTATTAGCCCAGCTGAGGTCGCTAGTAGACATCCCTTGATAGATCCTAAGCATTACCATGCTGCTTTATGGGACGAACAAGATGGTGATTTAGACCCTTCAGGAGCCACATATGCGTTTGCAAAAGCAGCAAAGTTTCATGGTGCTCAGTATTTCACGCATACTCCTGCGACTTCAACCACGCAAAGATCTAATGGCTCCTGGGATGTTGTTACACCAAAGGGTTCAATTAACGCAGAAATTATTGTTAACTGTGGTGGATTATGGGCTCGTGAAGTGGGTCACATGCAAGGTTTGCAGATCCCAGTGCAACCGATGGAACATCACTATCTGATTACAGAACGTATTGATGCTATAGCAAACCATGGATCTAGATTGCCCTGTGGAATTGATTATGAGGCTAATATTTATTTTAGGCAGGAACGGGAGGGCATGCTTTTGGGCACATACGAACCTGTTGGCACACCTTGGAAAGTAAATGGTACACCTTGGGATTTTGGACACGAATTACTACAACCAAATCTAGATAATATTGCTGATCGTCTAGAGTTGGCCTTTGAGAGAGTTCCAGCTTTGGCTCAAGTGGGAATTAAAGATACTATTAATGGGCCCTTTACCTTTGGACCTGATGGAAATCCCATGATTGGACCCGTTCCAGGGATGAAAAACTACTGGTGTGCAGTTGGAGTTATGGCTGGGTTCTGTCAAGGTGGTGGCGTTGGCTTAACGATGGCAGAATGGATGATAGATGGAGAGCCTTCAATTGATGTTTGGGCAATGGATGTTGCTAGATTTGGAGATTGGGCCTCACCAGATTGGGGAACTATTAAGTCCACCGAGAATTATGAACGCCGTTTTGTGATGACGTTTCCAAATGAAACACTGCCAAAGGGAAGATTGCAAAAAACAACTGCACTTTATGACCGTTTGATCGCAAAAGGCGCAAGAATGGATCAAAGTTTTGGTCTGGAGCATGCATTATGGTTCGCTGATGATCAAGACGATGCATGGGAAGACCCAAGTTTTGGGCGAAACCGCAGCCATGATTATGTTGCGCGCGAGGTTAAAGCAGTGCGTGAAAATGTAGGGGGCATAGAAATAGCTAACTTTGCAAAGCATGAGTTCAAAGGACTAGGAGCTCGCAAGTATTTAGATAAAATTTTAGCTGGTTTTGTGCCTAAAGCTGGTAGATTAAACTTGACCCCAATGTTAACTCCAAAAGGAAAATTGTATGGTGATTTAACGGTAGCATGTATTAAAGAGGATTATTTTATTTTATTTGGTGCTGGTGCAATGCAAGATGCACATAGCCGTTGGTTTAAAAAAAATCTGCCTGAAGACGTTACATACAAAAATGCTAGTGATGACTGGCATGGAATTGCTGTTTCAGGGCCAGAATCACGCAATTTGTTGAGAAAAATAACCCGGGATGACATTACAGGTGAGGTTTTTAAATTTAGGGATGTGAGGCAAACTTATGTGGGTGGTGTGCCTGTTATTTTGAATCGAATAAGTTTTAGTGGTGAGCTTGGGTATGAGATTTATTGTAAGCCCCATTATCTGATAAAATTAGCAGACGCTATCGAGGAGGCTGGTAGTGATCTTGGCTATCTTTGGTATGGCGCACGCGCCTTAATGTCTTTGCGTTTAGAAAAAGGTTGGGGTGCTTGGTCACTAGATTTCCGCCCAGATTTTAACGCTGTAGAAAGTGGATTGGACCAATTTATAAATTGGAAAAAAGATTTTGTAGGTAAGGGTGCTACCAAGACTATTAAAGCGGCTGGTATTTCGCAAAAATTAGTCACAATGACAATTGAGGTTGATAATATTGATGTAAGTAATGATGAGGCAATTTTAAAAGATGGTGAGGCAATAGGTTATATAAGCTCTGGAGGTTTTGCGCATCATACCCAAAAATCAATGGCAATGGGTTATGTACAGTTAAAGAATTCTACAGCGGGTTCTAAATTACAAGTAGAGATACTTGGCAATTTATATGATGCTGAAATTTTAGGTGCTCCAGCTTATGATGCTAATGGTTTTAATATGCGTTCCTAATGACAAACTTAGTTTTAGTTTTTTAAGTTTACCAATAGCCTTGTTAAGGCGTGAATGCTTGCAGCCACTGAAGGTCCAATTCCGATAGCAAATAACAAGGTCCCAAGCCCTACTACACCACCTAAAAGCCAACCAATTAACACAACTGTAAGTTCTATTCCGCTTCGCACCCAAGCAATGGGCAGATTAGAGATGCTTTGCAAACCAGTCATTAAACCATCTCTTGGTCCGGGGCCTAAGTTAGCAATGAGGTAAACTGCTCCTCCAAAACCGGTTATGATTATCCCCAATATTACTTGCGTAAGTTTAAAAAAGTATATTTCTGGAGATGGAAGGTAAGGCAGTGAATAATCCAAAACCGTGGCAATAATAATTACATTTAGCATAGTGCCTAGCCCAGGAATTTGTTTCAAAGGTATCCAACATAATAAAACGAAAAGACTGATGAAAAAAGTTGCGGTGCCTATGCTTAAATTAAACACTCTTGAAATGCCTTGCCCAAGCACTGTCCAGGGGCTGACACCAATACCAGCAGATATTAGCAGCGCCTCGCCAAGTCCAAACAAAATTAATCCAATTATTAAAAATAAAATAGATATTAATTTAGGTCTTATGGTTAGCGCTTTAGGTGAACTCCAAAATAATTTTGGAATTTTTTTTGTAGATAAAAATTCTAATTTGATTATCATTAATATAAATTTCTGAAATAAGTATTTCTAGCCAAACTTTATAATCTGTGATTTTACGCACCCTTGATAGGTAATACTGATCAGTATCTTAAGTGCTAAATCAATAATTAATTGTCAACACCACCCCAGATCACTTCTGCTGTTTTTACAATCAATTCAAGTTTCCTGCTTTGGTCATCGTGTGACAAGGTGTTTCCCTCTTCGGTGGAAGCAAAGCCGCACTGAGGTGCTACGCCTAATTGATCAATATCAATATACTTTGAAGCTTCATCAAACTGTCTCTGGATCCAGTCTAGTTCTTCTAAGTTACCATCCTTGGTTGTAATAAATCCCGGCATAACCCTTTGCTTGCCCTTAGCCATAAAGGATAATGGTTTGAGGCCACCCGCACGATCAGTATCGTATTCCATGAAAAATACGTCTACTCCTGTTTGATTGAAAACAGCATCTGCAACTGCGTCATAGGCTCCTTCGGCAGCGTGAGTTGATCTGAAGTTACCACGACACATATGCATCGCGATTGTCATATCAGATGGCCTATCTTTGATCGCCTCATGCATCATCCAAGCATATCTCTGAACTAAATAGTCTGGATCATGACCTTTAGCTTTTGCAGCCTCCCGATGTTTGGGATCACATAAGTAAGCAAAGAAAATATCATCCATTTGAAGATAACGACACCCAACATCGTAGAAAGCGTTTACAGCTTTTTTGTATACGTTAGAAATATCAGAAGTAAGAACTTCTATATCATCATACTCTTTAGGAATAATATCCTCCAAAGAGGTTCTAAAATGACAGCAGGATGGCCCTGGAATTGAGATTTTTGGAGTAACAGAAGTATTTCTCGCAACGAATTCAAAGTGTTGTAAATGTGGATGATCCACTGGAAAATCTATTTTACCATTAATTGTTGGAAATATAGGACGTAGCTTTACACCTGCAAATTGCACACCTGCATCTGGATCCCTCTCCACCATTTCCATTCCATCCAAGCCATCCATAAAGTCATAATGCCAAAATGAACGACGTTGCTCACCGTCAGTCACCGCCTTTAAACCTAAGTTTTCCTGGCTTTTTATTAATGCTCTAATTGATTGATCTTCCATTTCTGTTAGTTCAGCTTTATCAATTGTATGTTTTTCATAGAAAGACTTTCGTGCGATTTTAACCTGATCAGATCGTAATAGACTGCCCACGTGATCTGCTCTTAACAAAACTTTTTCCATGATGTTATTTCCTTATTATCCTTACTCTATGATTTTCTTTTTGGTGAAACTAAAGACATACCAATTAACATAAGTACCAAAGACAACCAAACCCAACTTGAATGTTTTTCTCCAAAAATTAATATCCCCCATAAAACACCTGAAATCGTCACTAAAAAAGCAACTTGGCTTGCAAATAATGGCCCGGAATTCGCTATTGTTAGCACAAATAAGGTGTATGCTGTTGCACCAATTAAAGAAATTCCGAGTATGGTCCAAGTTAAAGCAGTTACAGGTAACGGAACTGGCATAAAATTATCAGTAAAGTATGAAAATACACCTAAGATGACTGCTGCTATGAGATTTATACCACATGATAATCTAACAGGACCGATGCCATCAATTCCTCGAATTGCAAGAGTGATGTTCTCTAAAGCGTAGCTAATTGAGCTTAAGCAAGCTACAATAATCCAAACTACTTCATTTTTATTTGGGAGGCTGTTTTCTGGTAAAACCAATACTAGAATAGCGCCAACTCCAAAAAATACGCCAGTAATCCTTCGAGCCGATATTGCTTCGAGCTTGAGGATAAAAGAAAGTGCATATGTGGCAATAGGAACTACTGTTATTGTAATCGATAAAAGACCAGCGCTGATATGGGCTGCTGCATAATAAAAGAACATATTAGGTAGCATTGCGCCAAGAAAAGCAAGTAGTAGAATTATTTGTAAATCTTTGAGTTTAAATCTTATTTTCTGCCCTCGTATTATACTATAAAAAAGTAACATTAATCCTGTTAATAAGCATGTCCAGAATGTTAAACCTATGGGTGTGCCTCCTAAATCAACAGCAATTTTACTTAAAGAAAAAGAAAGACCCCAGACTATCCCCATGTAGCCTAAAATTAACCAAGGTAAAAACGATTTCAATTTTGAGTTTCCTAACTGCAAATAATTTAGCTATCGGTGACACAAATTATTAGATTTGGAAATAGTCTAATTTTATTAAATGTTAATAAAGTTCTTTTGGGGTTCAGTATTCAAACATTACAATATTTAAGTTGATAAAAGGGTAGAATTGACTTTATTATTTTTTACCATAAGTATTTTTTTTGAATGTTGACACCAGGAGCTAATATGACAAAATTAAATGATATTTTTACAATTGAGAGTGCTGCTAGGGATCATCTCATTCAACCGTGGGATGAGATAGGAAAGCTTGGTAAAGAAATCAGACCAATAATTACTTCAGCAGAAAATATCTATCTCATAGATGCAAATGGAAAGAAATTAATAGATGCTCCAGCTGGAATGTGGTGTTCTCAGGTGGGTTATGGAAGAAAAGAGATAGCACAAGCAATGTCAGATCAAGCTATGTTGTTATCTTATAATTCACCATGGTACACGACAAATAGTCCAGCTGCTTTATTATCAAAAAGAATTGCTGAATTCACACCGGGTGACTTAAATCATGTCTTCTTTACATCAGGTGGATCAACCGCAGTAGATTCAGCCTTGAGGCTAGTGCAATTTTATCAACATGTGAGAGGAAAACCTGAAAAGAAAACTATTCTTGCTCGTCATGGTGGTTATCATGGCAGCACACATTTATCGGCTGCTTGCTCTGGAGACCCTACCAGTAAAAGTAAGTTTAACCTGGAGCATGAGCCAGTTTCATTTTTGACTTCACCAAACCCTTCGCAGTTGCCGGAAGGTATTTCGTTAAATAATTTTTGTGATTTCTTATTGCAGGAAATGGCTGATCGGATCAAACAAATAGGGGCAGAAAACATTTCTGTATTTATTGCTGAGCCTGTTCAAGCCTCAGGTGGAGTAAATATTTCTCCAGAAGGTTACTTAAAGGGTGCAATAAAAATATGTCGTGAAAACGATATCTTATATATCTCCGATGAAGTTGTTACTGGCTTTGGACGCTGTGGATCCTGGTTTGCATCAGAAGAAGTTTTTGGAATAACACCTGATATTATAACATTCGCAAAAGGTATAACATCTGGTTACATTCCACTAGGAGGGTATGCTGTTTCTAATAAATTATTAGATGAAATTGCTGAAAATTCTGAAGGTGATAGTACGTTTGCAAATGGTTACACCTACTCTGGGCATCCGGTTAGTTGTGCCGTTGGACTAGCTAANATAAAGATTATTGAGGATGAGAATATTCTTCAACATGTGCGAGAAATTACTCCTTATTTTCGTGANAAATTGCATGAGTTGTCTAAAATGCCATTAGTTAAAGAAGTTCGAACCATCGGGATGCTGGCAGCAGTGGAGTGTCACTCAAGAGAAGATACTGCTGAAAAGCTTGGATTAATAATCGATAAGCATTGTGTTGAATTAGGGATGATTGTTAGACCAATTGGGAATATTTGCGTCATGTCACCGCCATTAATTATTACAAAAGGTCAAATTGATGACATGGTGGGAATTCTTCGTGAAGGAATTACTAGAGCCTCTAAAGAAATTTTATAAATTGCACTGTTTGTAAATTCTGGAAGTATAAATTGAATAAAAGTAAACCTAAAAGTTATATTAATTCAATTCCTGTTCGTGATAGGATTTCAACTCCTCAACCACTTGGTCTAGACATCATTAACTTAGGTTATAATGAATTACCTTTTCAGCCTACAAAGAAGATTNCAGAGGCAATTGATGGTATTAAAGATAAGGCTGGGTTTTATGGAGACCCAATGTGCTTTGCTCTAAGAAGCGAAATTGAAAAAGTATTTGGTATTCCCAAGACTAATGTGATTTGTGGAAATGGCTCAGAAGAGCTAATCGATGTAATAGCTAGAAATTTTATNGGTTCTGAAGATGAAATTCTAATTTCTGAATTTGGATATATTCAATTCGTTTTGGCTGCAAATAGGTTGAATGCCCAATTGAGAAAAGCCACAGAGAAACACTATAGCACTGATGTTGATCAGTTATTGATGCAGATAAATTCACAAACAAAATTAATATTTTTGGCCAACCCTAACAATCCAACTGGAACTGCTATTGAAATAGGCGAAATAACGCGTTTGATTCAGGGAATGCCTACAAACATAGTTCTTGTATTAGACTTAGCCTATGGAGAATTTGTTGGACTTGACTATTGTAAAAAGATTCATGAATTAGTTGATAAATACGAAAATGTGGTGGTAACGAGAACATTTTCAAAAGCTTTTGGTCTTGCTGGTTTACGGGTTGGTTGGTGTCATGCTCCCAAAGGTATGATTTCTGGCTTTTATGCTGCTCGAGGTATGGGCAGTGTAAATGCGATGGCCCAAGCTGCTGCTAAAGCGAGCCTATGCGATTTACCTGAGATTAACTCTCGAATTCGGTTGATTGTTTCTGAAAGAAAAAGAGTGGCAAGTGCCTTGTTTGAGATTGGAATTGACACTCTACCAAGTCAGGCAAATTTTTTACTAGCTTCTATTAGGAACCATGGAAAAGAACTCACCGAAGAACTTGTTCAGTTTTTGTTTAATGATGCAGGAATTATTGCTAATCGAACTCGCGAAACTGGATTAGAAAGTTTTATGCGATTCTCACTATCTTTTCCTAAACATAATGATATTTTAATCAAGTCTTGTATTAAATTTATGTCTAATAGGCTGTCAGAATAACAATGCCTAATTATTGTTATTTTAATTTTTGAAAAATATATGTTATTATAAGCTTATATTTGCTTGCAAATGCATTTAAATGTTGCATATCATATATATATAAATCTTAGTTACTAAGTTTTGTATCTGCCGATAAACACTCATGGAGATTATATAATGAATTTTTTTAATAAACTTTCTTTGAAAGCCACCGGTGTACTAGCTGCTGCTAGTTTAACATCTCTGTTGGCTTCTACTTCTGCATATGCAGAAGATAAGGTTACTGCCGTCCACGCTTTTCCCGGATTTTTGGTTTACACTCAAACATTTCTTGCAATGGTTGATGATATCAATGCTCGTGGTAAAGGGATCGTGCAAATTGAAGTAAAAGGTGGCCCTGAAGCCATCGGTATGTTCCAACAACCCGCCGCAGTACGAGATGGCGTTATTGACATGGTTCATACCCCAGGAAGTTTTTATGGCAAGTCAGTTCCTGAAATTGACGCCATGGTTGCTTCAACTGTAAATCCAATGGAAGCTAGAGCAAATGGTGGTGCTGCTTTAATGGATGCTGCTCACCAGAAACGTTTTAATGTTAAACATCTTGGATGGATTGATGGTGGTGTTCAGTTCCACATTTATAGTGCACAAAAACCAAAGTTTGGTGCAGATGGAATTTTGGACCTGTCTGGCGTGAGGTTGCGAGATAACCCAATTTACCATGCTTTCTTTATGGCAATGAATGCTACAACTGCTGGGATGCCAGCTACTGAGGTTTACGCTGCATTAGAAAAAGGTGTTGTAGACGCGGCTGCTTGGACTTCCATAGGTTTGATGGATCTAAAGTGGGACAAATTTATGAAATATAGAGTTGATCCTCAATTTTATAATACCGATATTGGCGTTATTTTTAATAAAGATAGCTGGGCTGCTCTGTCTCCTGAATCACAAAAATTTCTACAAGATGTCATCATTGAGTGGGAAGAAAAGTCATATAATGATAGACAAGCGGATGTTGTTGCAGAAGCGATTGCATTAAAAGCTGGTGGGATGGAATTTGTATCTCACAGTGCTGAAGGGTCAGCTAAATATCTTAAAACAGCTGATGATGCCGCTTGGGGTCGGATGAAGGACCGTCTGGATGCTCTAGGTGACACGACAAGTTATGATGCTTTACGTAAGCATTACACACCATAATAGCATTATAAAATAACATTTATCCTGGCATTAATTTTACTTGATGCCAGGGTTTTTTTTAAGGGACAATCATGCGTTTAGTAGATAAAATATGCAATTTTCTTGCTGTGCTTGCCGGTGTTTATCTTGTTGTAATAATGTTTGGTATCGTTATTCAAGCGACATTAAGATCGTTTAATTTTTCCGGCTCTTCCCATATTTTTACTTTTTCTGAATATGGTTTACTTTATATTGTGATGGCTGCATCTCCTTGGTTAGTGCGAACCCGAGGTCATGTTTTTATTGAAATGTTGACTGCGGCATTGCCCCAAGAGTCAGCACGAATATATTCGCGTTGCATTGCTGTTTTGTGCCTCGTTATTTGTGTATTTTTAGTTTGGTATTCTGGGTCTAACACATTGAAATCTTACAATTATGGTGACGCTGATATGCGCTCACTAGATATGCCAAAGTGGTTACTTTTAATATCAATGCCTATTTGCTTTTCACTAATGGGCTTAAATTTCCTCAGATTTATTTTTGGAAATGAAACTATGCATACTGGTGAGGCTGGAGTTCATGAATAATTATTTACGTAGTTTATTAATTAGAAAGAAAATCTAATGGAATGGTATTATGCGTTATCATTTCTCTTAGGAATGATTTTATTCTTTATGTTTTTAGGCGTCCCAGTAGCTTTAGCATTTTTAGCTGCAAATATGGTTGGAGCTACGTACTTTATGGGTGGTAATGGTGACTTACTTCGTCAAATGTCGCGAGGTATTGGCCAGTTAACAAATAATGCCCTACCTACAGTTACGTCTTTTAATCTCATGCCTGTACCAATGTTTCTTTTAATGGGTGAAATATTTTTTCATACTGGATTAGCAAATAAAATGTTTTCTGCAGTTGATAAGTTAATGGGAAGAATCCCAGGAAGATTGTCTTTTGTTACAGTTGCTGGGGGAACTGCGTTTGCTACTCTTTCTGGATCGTCATTGGGTGCTACAGCTTTACTTGGGTCCCTTATGGTGCCTGAAATGGAAAAAAGAGGGTACAAAAAACATATGTCGATAGGTCCCATTTTAGGGACTGGTGGATTGGCAATGTTGATACCTCCTTCAGCACTCGCTGTTTTGCTGGCAACATTGGCAAATTTGGATGTGGGTAAATTATTAATCGCAGGTGTTGTGCCTGGACTTATGTTAGCTGGATTTTATGTTATTTTGATTTTAGGTATGTGCCTTTGGGATCCTGACGCAGCACCATCTTATGATGTTGAAAGTATTTCTTGGGGAAAGAAAATGAAGCTGCTGATAATTGACGTTCTTCCTATGATGTCAATTGTTGTTGGCGTTATACTACTAATTTTAAATGGATGGGCGACGCCATCTGAATCTGCTGCCTTTGGCTGTTTAGGTGTTTTGGGATTGGCAATTCTATATGGTAAGTTAACCTGGGATGGGTTCAAAAATTCAGTTACAGGTGCATTAAAAGTAACTACAATGGCATTACTTATTATTTTTGGGTCGGCAACTTTCTCCCAACTATTGGCCTTTTCAGGTGCAAGTGCTGGCTTGATTAAATGGGCTACGCAGTTTGATTTGGCGCCGGTCGTAATGCTCTTGATAATGTTTTCTATACTGCTTGTCTTGGGGATGTTCATGGATCAACTATCTATGATGTTACTGACAGTACCAATCTTCTTTCCTTTAGCTCAAACTTTAGGCTTTGATTTGATCTGGTTTGCCGTGATTATCTTGTTAGCTCTAGAGATCAGTTTTACGACGCCACCGTTTGGTCTCTTATTATTTGTTATGAAGGGCGTTTCTCCCCCTGGCACAACCATGCGTGATATTTATCTCTCGGCTGTTCCATTTATGGGCTGTGCAATTATACTAGTTGGCTTGTTAATATTTTTTCCACAAATAGCTCTTTGGCTTCCTAGTTTTGGGCAATAGGTTCTAAGCTATGGTAGGTCAAACACTTGCGCAAAAAATTGTAGCAAAAGCTTGTGGCAAAGATCGTGTAAACGTGGGTGAGGTGGAGATTGCAAACGTCGATCTAGCTATGATCCACGATTCAGGAGGCCCTAGGCGAGTTAAGCCAATTTTGGAACGCTTGGGAGTAAATGTTTGGTCGTCAGAAAAAATTGTTGTTGTTACTGATCATTATGTTCCCGAGTTTAATGCAGAAACAAAAGCTATCCAAAAATTGACCCGTGATTGGGTGAAGGCCCATAATATTCAATCTTTTTATGACCAACTGGGAATATGCCATGTTGTAGTTCCAGAAAACGGTCATCTTAAACCAGGAATGTTTGTTGTTGGGGGAGATAGTCACTCTCCAACTGGTGGAGCCTTTGGAGCCTATATGTTTGGTGTTGGAGCAACAGAAATGGCTGGTGTATTAGCTACTGGTGAAATTTGGATTAAAGTTCCAGAAACTATTAAGATAAATTGGTCTGGAATGCTTAATGAATATATTACTGCTAAAGATATGATGCTTTATACTTGCGGAAAATTGGGAATGGATGGAGGAAAATATCAAGCAGTAGAATTTAGTGGTTCGACAATATCTTCTCTAAGTATGCAAGAACGAATGACCCTTTCAAATATGACAGCAGAATTGGGTGGGCAAGCTGGTATCATTGCACCAGATCAAATTACAGAAAATTATTTGAAATCAGTAGGAGTTCCTGAAATCAATACTGAGTATTGGTGTTCTGATGATGATGCTTATTTTCTAGAATCTCATCAATTTGATGCAAGTCAGTTGGTGCCACAAGTGGCTGCTCCGCATTCGCCTGCCAACTCAGTAGATATTGCTGAATCAAAAGGAACTAAAATTAATGTTGCGTATATTGGCGCATGTACTGGAGCAAAAATGTCAGATTTACGGATGGCAGCTTCAGTTTTAAAAGGCAAAGAGCTAGCTTCTGGAGTTAGGCTATTAGTCGCGCCAGCATCAAAAAAAGACCAGGAATTAGCTAAAGATGAAGGAATCATGAAGATTTTCGAAGATGCTGGTGCATCAATTTTACCGAATTCATGCGGCATATGCGCTGGTTATGGTTCTGAAAGACTTGGTGAGGATGTGATTTGCATCTCATCAACTGCGAGAAACTTTCAAGGTCGCATGGGAGCCTTGTCATCTGGAGTTTATTTAGGTTCACCTTACACTGTAGCAGCTTCCGCTATTACTGGTGAAATTAGTGATCCCAGAGATTTTATCGAGTATAAAAAATGACTGAAATAGGTACTGTTTGGCTATTTGGAGATGATATTGATACTGATATTTTAGCACCAGGTAAGTTCATGAGCAGTAATATAAATATTTTATCATCACATTGTCTCGAAGCTATTGATGAATCATTTGCTAAAAATGTTCAGTCAGGTGATATTCTAGTAGCAGGTAAAAATTTTGGAGTTGGATCGTCACGCGAGCAGGCAGCACAAGCATTAAAATATCTGGGAATTAAAGCTGTTATAGCAAAATCATTTGCAGGTATATTTTATAGAAATGCAATCAATTTGGGGTTGCCAGTATTAGTTGGTGAAGCATGTGATGCTGTCCAATCTGGAAATAGAGCTAAATTAGAGGTGTCAACTGGTATTTTTGAGCTGNTTGATGAGAAGAAGACTATAAACTGTGAACCTTTGCCTAAATTTTTATTAAACTTAATTGATTCTGGTGGGTTAGTTCCACATTTAGAGAAAAGGTTTGCTGAGGAAAAGAAAGCAAAATGACAATAAAATTTAAAGATAGATTGAACAATGATAAAATATTGTTACTGCCTGGTATATATGATGCACTATCTGCGCTATTAGCTGAGCAGGCTGGGTTTGAAGGTGTTTATTTGTCTGGTGCAAGTATTGCCTATACAAAATTAGGAAGATCTGATGTGGGATTGGTATCTGTTAGTGAAGTTGCCAATACTTTAGAATTGATATGTGATAGAGTAGAACTACCAGTAATGGTTGATGCAGATAATGGTTATGGTAATGCCTTAAATGTGCAGCGAACTGTTAGGTTTTTTGAAAGAGCGGGTGCTTCTGCTATTCAATTAGAAGATCAATCTTACCCTAAAAGNTGCGGACATTTAAGTGGAAAAGTCCTTATTAAAAAAACTGAAATGCTGGGAAAANTTCATGCAGCCCTAGATGCTCGAAAAAGTGAAGAAACGTTGATCGTTGCNAGAACAGATGCAATTGCTGTGGAAGGGTTTCAAGGCGCGTTAGATAGAGCTGAACATTATTGTGAAGCTGGGGCTGATATAATATTTGTTGAAGCACCAAAATCAATTGAGGACATGCAAGCGATAGTTAAGCGACTTGGCTCAAATGTGCCGTTGCTTGCTAATATGGTTGAAGGTGGCCACACACCTTTATTAACGGCGAATGAGTTAGAGAATATTGGTTATAAAATCGCTATTTTTCCAGGTGGATTAGCAAGAGCTCAAACTTATGCTACACAGAAATATTTTAAACAATTAATGCATGATGGGACAACATCTAATATGTTAAATCGAATGAATACTTTCCAAGAATTAAATGATATTATTGGAACAAATGAACTATTATCATTGGGAAAAAAATATGCTGAGATAAAAGGTGATGACGAATGATGGATCCTGTTACGTTAGCTATTTTAAATGGTAGATTAGAACAAATAGCTGATGAAATGGACGCAACTCTATTTAGATCTGCTTTTAATCCCATAATTGCTGAAGCGCACGACGCATCACACGGAATATATGACGCAATCAATGGAGATACCTTGGTTCAAGGAAAATCCGGTTTGCCTATATTCGTTGGTGTAATGGCTTTTGCTGTAAAAGCTGTAATTGATAAAGCAGCTCGTGATGGTGATTTGGTTGATGGCGATGTTTATATTTTTAATGATCCATATGATGGTGGCACCCATTTATCAGATTTTAGGTTAGTAAGGCCACTTTATAGAAATGGATCAGTTTACTGTTATTTAGCTTCAGTTGGCCATTGGCATGATGTTGGTGGCAACGTTCCTGGTAATTATAATCCTATAGCGACTGAAAGCTTTCAGGAAGGTATGTTAATTCCTCCAGTGAAGCTATTTAAAGCTGGAGAATTTCAGCAAGATATAGTTGATATTCTGCAAGCTAATTCAAGATTACCCATGTCAGTATTTGGAGATTTGAATGCTCAGATAAATGCGTTGGATCTGGGTGTTAGAAGATTTAATTCTCTTTTAGATGATTATGGAGAAGATACGATTAAGTCTGCTTTAAAAGAATTGCGGGATCGCGCTTCCAAAATGATGCGTTCATATATTTCTAACTTACCAGACTGTGAAACTTTTGCTGAAGACTTTCTTGATAACGATGGGATTAATGATGAACCGCTGAAAGTTGCGCTTAATTTAAAAATTTTGGGTGAGAAAATGACTATGGATTTTAGTGGTTCATCACCAGAATGTAGTGGGCCAGTAAATATTGCGCGGTCAACTGCGATTGCTGCATGTTATGTTGCCTTAAAGCATATTTTTGGTGATGTACCAGCAAATGCTGGCGTTTTGGAGCCAGTGAAATTTGTTATTAAGGAAAATTCACTGTTATCTGCAACTGCTCCTAAGCCTGTTGGAGGCTATACAGAAACAATACTTAGATTAATTGATGTTATTTTTCAGGCAATGGCAAAAATTGCACCTGAAAAGTCTAATGGCTGCGCTTACGGTACAATAAATGCATTATCAATAGCTGGGCATCGAAAAAACGGTCAGCGTTGGGTGATGTTTTCATTTTTTGGCGGCGGGCATGGTGGCCATCCTTTAGGTGATGGTTTAAACCATGGCAATGCTCCAATCTCTACAGCAACCATCCCGCCTTTGGAAATTCTGGAAGCTGCTTACCCGATAAAATTCAATCAATGGGCTTTAAGGCCAGATTCAGGTGGGGATGGAAAGCATCGTGGAGGGTTGGGCGCCACTTACGAAATCGAACTTTTAGAAGAAAGTGCGGATGCATTCTTATTTGGAGAACGAGGAAAGTTTGCTCCTGTTGGTGTGGTGGATGGTGGACCCGGCGCTAAGAACGTTTTTACATACGAAGGTGAAAATGGACCGGCTCATCCAAAAATGATTTCCAAAATTGTTGGTGTGAAATTAAAGCGGGGTCAAAGTGTTAGGATAGATACCCCAGGGGGTGGAGGATATGGTAACCCTAATGAACGAAGCAGTATCGCCCGTGCGGCTGATGTTGCTCTTGGCTATGTAACGGAAAGCAAATCATGAACTCGTATAGTAAAGGGAACAAACTAGTTGGGGTAGATGTTGGTGGAACATTTACGGATGTTTTCGTTTTAGATCAGGACACAGGTGATATATCTATTAGCAAAGTTGCATCGACCAAAGGTGATCAATCTATTGGTTTCATAAACGGTATTGAAAAAGGTGCAAAATATTTTAATGAAATAAATACAGTTGTTCATGGAACTACGGTTGGGACCAATGCGCTATTAGAGCGTAAAGGAGCAAAAACAGGTATAATCACGACAAAAGGTTTTCGGGATGTTCTTGAAATGCGTCGGCGCGACAGACCCACAACTTGGGGATTGTGGGGGATGTTTGAGCCTGTTGTTCCAAGAAATATGAGGTTAGAGGTTAGCGAACGAACATTGGCTGATGGCACCATAAGTACTCCTGTAAACCTGGAAGAGGTAAAAGCTGCTGCTAAAGCTTTACTTGACTTTGGTTGTGATGCCGTTTGCATTTTTTTCATAAATGGATTTGCAAATTTAAAGAATGAAAGATTAGCTGCGAAAGCTGTCCGAGAAATTTGGCCTAGTCCATATGTGACTTCTGCGACTGAAATATTGCCAGAAATTAGAGAATTTGAGAGATGTTCAACAGCTACACTGAATGCTTACTTACAACCAGTCGTTGCAAACTATTTGGATAGATTGAAAAAAGGCTTATTGGATAGGGGGACAATGACTGATGTTTTGTTAGTTCAATCGAATGGTGGGTTAATGGATGTCGAATTAGCAGCCCAATTTCCTGTCAGAACAGCATTATCTGGTCCAGCAGCGGGGGTAAAGGCTGCACAGTATATTGGTGCTGAAGCTGGATTTGCAAATCTAATTACTTGCGATATGGGGGGCACTTCTTTTGATGTTTCATTAATAAATAAAGGAAAAAGCACGCTTGCCGCTCAAACAGAGATTGATTTTGGGATGGTTGTTAGAACGCCCATGGTGGAAATATCAACTATAGGTGCTGGGGGTGGATCCATTGCTCATATTGATCAAGGAGGCCTATTAGCAGTCGGTCCTGAAAGTGCTGGATCCGACCCTGGGCCAGTTTCTTATGGGCTTGGGAATGATCGACCAACGGTTACTGATGCTAACCTCCTTTTAGGGAGAATTAACCCAGACAGACCCATTGGTGGAAAGCTTGAGAAGTTAGATGTTGATGCAGCATGGGATGCAGTTAAGCAAAAAATTGCTGAACCCTTAGGATTAACAGTTCCTGATGCTGCAGATGCTATCGTGAGGGTCGCTAATGCTAAGATGGCAGGGGCAATTAGATTAGTTTCTGTAGAGCGAGGTCATGATCCAAAAGAATTTGCTATTATGCCATTTGGCGGTGGTGGATCCCTTCACGCTTGCGCTTTGATGAAGGAGATTGGTCTAGCGGCATCTATAATTCCACGTTACCCAGGTGTTACATCAGCTTTGGGTTGTGTTGTTGCAGATATGCGGCTTGATATTGTCCAAACGGTTAATACCATGTTGGATGAATTAGATATAGCCAAGATGACCAGTAAGATGGAAGATCAAGCAATTAAATTTGAGAAAGACTTGAGCCGAACAAAATCTGGATTAATTGGCTTATCTAGGGTGTTTGAACTAGATATGCTATATGTGGGTCAAACACACTCGATAAACGTTCCTTTGCCTGACGATCCAAAAAAATTCAGCCTAGAGACCATTCGTGAGGCATTTGATAAAATCTATTTAGAGACTTATGGTAGATTACTTCCTGGTATAGGTTATCGAGTAATTAATATGCGAGTGGCTGTTATTGGGCATAGGCCAAAGCTTGATTTGTCTTCAATGGCTCCAGTTTCATCAAAAAATATAGATCAATGTGTGACTGGTGATAGAATGGTATGGTGTGAAGGTACGAAAGTTACTGCAAAAATTTATGAGCGTTTGGACTTACCGGTTAACGCAAAAGTATTTGGCCCAGCGATTTTAGAGCAACCAGATACAACTATTTTTATTGAACCTAAAATGCATGGAGAGGTAGATAAATTTGGGAATTTAATTATTAGGTGGAATAAGGAGTAGGCTTATGAATAATAAAAAAATGGCATTGTTGCTGGTGGACCTGCAAAATGATTTTATTCATCCAAATGGCGCTTATGGCCGGGCAAGCCAATTTTCTCAAGATATAGCTATTTTACCGCAAACTGTCGCACCTGTGGCAAAAGCAATGAGAAAATTAGGACATCCAATTATCTCCACTCAATTTACATTAATTCCCGATGAATATGGGAATCCAATGATCGCAGAGCATCTAAAAAAATTAAGACCATTTCTTACCAAGGGAGATTTTGAATCTGGAAGTTGGGGAAATCAAATCGTAGATGAGTTAGGTCTGCCAGACTATATTATTGAAAAAATTGCGTATTCAGCTTTTTATATGACACGGTTAGAATGGGTTCTCAAAAAAATAAATATTAAGCATTTAATAGTAGGGGGCATTGTAACAAATGGTGGTGTTGCTTCAACTGTTAGAAATGCTCATGTATTAGATTTTGATACGACCATTTTGTCAGATGGTTGTGCTGCGTTTTCAAACAAAACTCATACAAATGCGTTGTCAGATCTGTCGACTGTATCAGATGTTAAAACATGTTTGGAAGTAATCGAAATATTGTCTTGATATTATAGCCCCTTTGGATGCGTCAAGAACTCTTCAATTACATGATCGGGCGCTTTTACATAATCTGAAGTTCTACTTATTCCTTGACCAGTTTGTCTTTTTAAAGAAACAGCCATTTCAGCCATTTTAACCGCAATAGGGATGCCATTAATCACAGGTGCTGTATCAATATTATGATTGTGGAATTTAGAAAATAGTAGCATGGGAATACCACCTCCAGGAATTATAACGTCAATGCCAGATTGTATTAATGGTTTTCCTTGTTCTTCAAATAGTATCTTAACCTCTTTGGCTTTTTCTTCTGATCCGTATGCTTCTAATATTTGACCGGGTTCAAAAGTCATTGAGTGTATACCAGTTACTCTCTCTTTAAGTCCGTATTTAGCTATTTGGTGATGGAACCAAGGTATGAAACGAGGGTTTATTGTAACTATTCCAAGCCTTTGTCCTAATTGACAGCTATATAACATAGTAGCCTCACCAAGAGCTATTATTGGAATATCAACTACTGTTCTTGCTTCATAGAGCCCAGCATCCTGGAAATGACCCACGATAAATGCATCGTAGCCCTCTTTTTCGGCTTGTACGGCATTACAAATCATCTCTCGGGCACAGCGAAATTCAACTAATGGATGGGCATAACTATCAAAGGGGGTTATTCCTCTTATATCAATTTGAGTATCTGAACTTACTGTTTCATTTAAGTGTACTCGCAAAGCATCCCAGTAAGATTTTCCATTTTCATAATCAACATAACTTTGATACCAAATCTTCATTCTTTTATCCTTCTAATCACGTGGTAGCATCACCGTTATTATTTTGCCTATTGTATAGCTAACTGCAAATAGTTTTTACGCAAGTCGTTTAGTATGTGGACTCATGTTGAGAAAATGTCATAATATTGATATGATTGATAAAAATGAAGTTGTAGCGCAAGTTGAACCTGCAAGTGGTATTGTTTTTCAGGCCAATGTTCAAGTTTTAATTATAGGAGCTGGTGCCTGTGGATTAACAGCCGCTTTGGCTGCGAACGATAATACAAATGATATTCTCGTTTTAGAAAGAGATCCTGAACCAAGTGGGTCAACAGCATTATCATCAGGGTTTGTTCCAGCTGCAGATACAAAATGCCAGAGGTCTAAAGGTATTCAAGACTCTGCTCATGAGTTTAATAATGATATCCTCGCTAAAGCATCTGGAAAACAGAACAGTGAACTATCAAAGCTTGTATCCTATAAATGTGGAAAAGTTTTAGATTGGTTGGGTGAATGCCATGGAATAGATTGGAAAATTTTAGATAATTTTCTTTACCCTGGTCACACTTTTCATAGAATGCATACCGTTAGTGAAAAAACTGGCGTTGGCCTAATGAATAGATTGCAAGCTGCTATTGGGCGGGCAGGGATCGCAATATCAACTAATAGTTTAGTAGATACCATTTATATGTCTAATGAGATTATTAGTGGGGTGAGGGTAAAGCGCCCAAATGGGCTTTTTGAGTTTATAGGTTGTGATAACTTAATTTTGGCTTGTAATGGGTATGGTGCCAATAAAGAATTGGTTAAAAAATATATACCAGAAATGAGTGATGCTCTATATTTTGGGCATGCTGGCAATCAAGGTCATGCGGTTTTATGGGGAGAGCAAATAAAAGCTGGTGTAATGCATATGAGTGGGTACCAGGGTCACGGTTCTGTCGCAACGCCTCATGGAGTTTTAATAACCTGGGCATTGATGATGGAGGGTGGAATCCAAGTTAATGAACAAGGTTTAAGATTTAGTAATGAAAACCAGGGGTATTCAGAGCAGAGTGTACATGTTCTGGCGCAATCTAATAACGTTGCATGGGTTATTTATGATGAAAAATTGCATCTGCTGGGTAAAGAGTTTCCCGATTATCTAAAAGCCATTAAGTCAGGTGCAATTAAGTCAGCAGATAATGCCTCTTCCCTGATAGAATTAATTGGGGTTGATAGAAAAGGTTTTGAAGAAACGTTACGTTTGATTGAAGATTTTTCCTTAAGTAAAAAAGTTGATCCCTTTGGAAGAGAATTTAAACGAAATCTAGCACCTGACGAAAAAATGTACGCTATTAAAGTGACAGGTGCCTTATTTCACACCCAAGGAGGTTTGTTAGTTAACGAGAAAGCACAAGTGTTAAAATCAGATAAAACACCCTTTAAAAATTTATTTGCTGGTGGTGGTGCAGCGTGTGGAGTTTCAGGACCAGATGTGTCTGGCTACCTTTCAGGGAATGGGTTACTTACAGCATTCTCTTTAGGAGCTTTAGCAGGCTGGAATGCATCAAAATAACCAATTAGTTTAATTTAGGAGTATATAATGTATGTTGATTGAACTTTTTCAATCTTTAGCTGAGTTATTACCTGCTCTTGGTTTTTTAATGCTGAATGTTTTAATTCCTGGCCCTAATGTTTTAAATACTGTCGGCACTTCAATAGGATCAGATCGGCTTTCTGGTTTTTATTGTGCGTTGGCGTGTGGATTGGGATTGTTTATTTGGGCTGTTTTAGCATTATTGGGCGCTGCTGCATTATTTATAACTTTTCCAGGTTTAAGATTTGGCCTAACGTTTATTGGTGCATTATTATTATGGTATTTTTCTGCTAGGTATTGTTCAAAAGCATTAAGTAAGAATGACACAGCACTTAATTCCATAAATACAACAAAAAGCTTAGCTTTCAAACGCGCTTTTTTTATAATGATTACTAACCCCAAGGTTTTAACCACATGGCTGGCTGTGATTTCTTTATTTCCTATTGTTATGCAAAATACATTAAATATGATTGCATTTACCTTTTTATCGGGATTTGCATCTTTTATTGGTCACGCTTTATACGCCTTTATTTTTTCTTCAAATACAGCAAGAGATGTATACCAAATAATTCATAAACCTATTAATGGAATAGTTGGAATTGGATTTTTTATATACGGAGCAAAGTTAATGTATGAATTGTTCAAACAATCAATAAGTTATCTCGGTTAATATGAGGCTTGTTTTATCTTAAAATTTTGAGATTCAAAATATAATTTATCAAACTTTTTACATTAATTGATTTGTTTATTGTTTAAATTTGGTAAAAAATTAGTAAAAAAGTGTGTGAAATTTGCACATAAAGTTAACTACGAAGAAAATATTGTTACAAAATTTGTAATTATTTGGTAATTTTAGTGCGTATTTGGATGTTTTTTAAAAAAAAGCACAACATTTAGTTGACTGAGCGGATTTTTGCCTATTTTGTCTCCCTACACTGTCCATCATAGGGACAGCAACATTAGAGGAAGCAGAAAAATGATTGATAAAGCAAACAAAGCAGTTGGAAGTATTACAGCATTAGGCATAGCACTTCTAGCATTAGCTATCGTAGCACAACTTTTAGTTGGAGCGTCTAACATGGCGTTTCTAGGTAATGTAGTAGGTAACATCACTGCATTAGTAGCTGAATTGGGAAGCGCAGGCCTAGCCGGCTTGATCTCACTTGGCGTAGTGCTTTGGCTATTTAATAGATAATCTTATTCTATTTTCCTCCCCTCGGCAGAACGAGATATAACTAATGGATCGGTTTAGAGATCTTTTTAAAAGGATAACATTGTTGTTTTGGACAGCTTCTGAAGCTGGACTGGCTCTGATATCTCTAATATTAGTTGTGTATCTTTTGTTGGGGGGAGATTCCGGCACATTTACACTGTCGGTTGTTAGCAATTTGAGTGCACTCATTGAAGCGCTAACCCCCCAAGCTATAGTATCAGTTGCGATTATATTTGTTGCATACGCATGGATGCGAAGAAAAAATTAATTTAAAATCTATTTAGTAAAATTTACTTACAGTTTATCTAAGTATGCTGATAAAACTGTTAGACCCTGTGTAAGTATCTTTGGATCATTTGCATAGCCTATACGAACCCAACCCTCCATATCCATGGCACTCCCAGGCGCAAAAAGTACGCCTGTATTTTCCAAGATTTGAATGCAGAATTCTCGAGACGGAATGTTAAATTCATATTTCAAAAGAGCAGTAGTACCAGCATTTGGCTTCACGTAAGAAAAAAATCTCTCATTTTTTACCCAATTGTCAAGAATTTGTAAATTATTTCGAGTTATAGCAGTATTTCGAATTGCAATTTTTTCACGGTTTTCTAGAGCCATTAAGGCAAAGTAGTCATCTAATACGCCAACACTAATTGTGTTATAATCTCTATGAATAAAAACATCTTTTAAAATGTCAGGTGCTGCAGTGATCCAGCCTAACCTAAGACCTGCTAAAGAATAAGTTTTTGACATACTACCTGTACTAATCCCTTTGTCATATATATCCACTATGGATGTCCCATATTCAGGATCATTTTGGTTTGTACCACGGTAAACCTCATCACATATTATATAAGCATCACAAGTCCTTGCTATATCTACTATTTCTAATAGTAGAGCTTCGTCCATCAAAGACCCAGTAGGGTTGTTAGGATTAGTTAATGCTATTAATTTAGTATCAGGCTTAATTAATTGTTTTAATTCATTTATATCAGGAAGAAACTTATGTTCAGGTTTTAATTTTAAGATACTTAATTCTGCCCCTAAACTTTCTGGTATTGAATAATGCTGTTGATACGTTGGCAAAACTGAAACTACTTTGTCACCTTTGGATATTAAGGCATTGTAAATTAATGAATTTGCTCCAATCGCTCCATGTGTAACCATAACATTTTCAGTTGTTTGATTTTCATACAACGACGCAATATTTTTTCTAAGTTGTTTTGAACCTGTTATTTCTCCATAAGTGAGTTTCATATTTGCTAGTTCTTCTGATAATTTAGTATTTTTACCAGAGACTTCTATTAACTCACCAATAGTCATTGATTTTACGCAAGTTTCAGCAAGATTATACTTGCAATGATCTTCAAATTCATTCATCCACATTTCTATGCCAAATGGTTTAATATGCATTTGATTACCCTTCTCACGTCCAACTAATATTAATTTTTCAACTTTTTATTTAGAGCCTTTTATTTATTTAAGTCAATCTTATTCAGATCAATAATGCACTTTTTGCTTGCCAAACATTCAACAAAATTTCACCTAATTTGAAACAATTTAAACTAATATGACTTGATATTTGATGA
>JGI26060J43896_10000077_pt1 | contig 30575 bp, 32 predicted proteins | sample MarorgKNORR_S2LV_6_FD_43896 | JGI IMG/M metagenome (IMG submission 43896) | reverse complement strand
TTGACACTTATCTTCTAAGAAGTAACTGTGGAGGTATACGATATTGATATTCCATATTAGGTCCAATCAATTCGATTATTTCCAATTTTTCGTCTATTCGAATAAGTGTAACAAATGTATCAACACCATGTAGTGGCATATTAGCTACGAGCTGACCACTCCTATGAATCATTAATTCCGTCTTAACATCAGGAGGATTTGATGAAAATCTAAGAGAGTTTTCATCAATTAAAATAGTACCAAGATTATTGAATATCTTCGAAAAATAAATACAAAGTTCAGTCCAATTAGAAATTTGGATCTCACGCATGACATGAGGTGTAGTGATGAAGTATTTGGAAATAGTGGTGCCGGGAGCGGGACTTGAACCCGCGACCTTCGGATGTCTCAGACACTCAAAGCAGGCTGTTGCGCTCACGACTAGTTTCAGTAGAAATCAGATTTCCACAAAAAATTACCCTATGAGTCCGACGCGCTACCAACTACGCCACCCCGGCAGTAAGCCGCTCGACTAACAACCACCATTTGAGTATAACCATCCTCGAAAAGAGGTTTTGAGAGAACTGTTAGCACCCGTACCCTTGATGAGTAGTTCTTCATCGGCAATACGTGGTTGACGTAGATACTGCCCTTCGTGCTAGCGCTTACAATGACCGTAAGCGTAAGTCAAGTGGAGACAAAGATGGCGGCAAATCTACACCTAAAAAAATTGAAGCTTTCGACCCTGTGGCTCATGCAATAAAGGAATTAGGTGATGCTTACTCAATGTGGCTAGTTATTCTTTATGGAATTTTAGTAGCAGTAGCAGTACGTTACGTATTAATGCCAGAAATGGAAGAGCCAGGAGCAATATTATATCTTTTACCATTATTACTTGCTGCAACGATTATCCCACTACACAAAATTGTATTACCTAAAAAATACAATGAGCTTTATACAAATGGAAATTGGTTTAGAGCGATTTTCTTATTCGTATTTACTTGGCTAGCATTATCATTCATATTATCCAACCCACCTCTAGCAGATATCGCACCACCTACGCTCTCAGGAGGCATAGATATAGAACAAACAGAAGGTATTGAAGATACTACTTGGAAGAATGGAGTATACACGATAAATCTTAATCAAGATACTGTAGATGTAGTNCTTGGAATGGCTGTAAGAGATAACGTAAATGCAGAATCAGTTGAAATAAATGCTATGATTTATTATCGTGGTGATATGATAAATGAATTAGCAAATGGAACAGCGATATCACATACTGATGAGATAGAGATGTTTGAATCAGTTACTAACTGGACAAGAGGTGATTCCATAGGTTCACATGAATATGATATAGGAATGGCTTGGGATTTAGGTACTCTTGAACCAGGTGAATATACTCTGGAAATTACGATGACTGAGCAAGGAGATCCTTGGGAGAATACATCGGAATTAGTATATACAATTTTAATAATACAAACTACTGTTCTTTAATTTGCAAGCAAATTTTTGCGGTCATAGCATCTAACTGAAGAGATTCCCCTCCTCCTTCAACCATTCTAAAGTCAGTTTCAGCCATCACTTCAGTTACCTTAAGTTTTTGAATCTCATCAAAAAATGTCACACTACCTAATTCACGATGTAGTTGATTTACTAAGTCAGTTCCAGCTAAACCAAATCTATCTAAAAGTTCCCTTAATCTTCTTCTAGCAGGCTGGAATCCATCTTGTTGGCAAGCAAGGAAATAACCATGTAATTCTTCAGGGGGGGCAGTGGCAGTCGTTTCATAGATTAACTCACGAGTGACATTAGTATCCAATGAAGCAGCTACTTGTAAAGAAGTAATAGCTTTCCTCAAATCTCCCAGTGAAACATGAACAATAGCATTAGCAGCCTCTGGATGAAGTTGAATATTCTCCCCCTCTGCCACACTAACTATCATTTCTCTAACTTGATCTTCAGGCAATGGTCGGAATCTGAATACTGCACAACGTGATTGAATAGGTTCAATAATTTTAGAGGAATAATTACAAGAAAGTATGAACCTACAAGTTGCAGCATACTGTTCCATTATCCTCCTAAGAGCTCCTTGAGCATCAGGAGTCAACGCATCTGCTTCATCTAAGAAAATAACTTTGAATGTAGTCCCAGGAACTGGAGCAGTTCGAGCAAAAGATTTTACTTTTGTCCTAATAGATTCTAATTTCCTCTCATCACTAGCATTCATCTCAAGCATATTAGTCCGATAACCCTCTCCAAATACATCTCTAGCAAGGGCAATGGCAGCAGTAGTTTTTCCCGTCCCCGGAGGACCAGCAAACAATAGATGAGGGAAGGTTTTTTTCTGTGCATATGCTTTGAGTCTCTCAACAACTGCGCGCTGGCCTTTGATGTCACCAACTGTGCGCGGGCGATGGCGCTCGACCCAAAGTTCACTCATAGTAATCTCACCTATGCAGAGGGCTGTCCTTGAAGTTTTGGAGTGATGAATACTAAATAATTAGTACGCTTCATCATCATTTGGAAATTCTTTACTACGCACATCTTCGATGTACTGCTTGACTGCTCCATCAATAATTTCACCTAAATCTGCATATCGTCTTAAGAATCTAGGGCTGAAATCTTTTGTTATTCCGAGCATGTCGTGTAGAACTAAAACTTGACCATCGCAATCCGCTCCTGCGCCGATGCCAATCGTAGGAATTGTCAAAGATTCACTTACTTTCTTAGCTAACTCAGCTGGTATTTTTTCGAATACAATAGAGAAGCAACCAGCCTCTTCTAATATCTTCGCATCTTCAAGTAATTTAGCGGCTTCATCTTGCCCCTTAGCCCTAACACTGTAAGTACCAAATTTGTATATTGATTGTGGGGTTAATCCAAGATGACCCATCACTGGAATACCTGCTTGTTGAATACGTTTTACTGATTCAACAATTTCCGAACCTCCTTCAAGTTTAACTGCATGACCTCCGGACTCTTTCATAATACGAATTGCAGAATCAAGTGCCGTTTTAGAATCACCTTGATAAGTTCCAAATGGCATGTCTACTACTACTAGTGCCCTATCTACACCGTTAACCACACATTGAGCATGGTAGATCATATGCTCAAGAGTAATTGGAACTGTCGTCTCATTACCAGCCATTACATTAGATGCAGAATCTCCTACTAAAATTACATCGATACCTGCAGCATCAACAAGCCTTGCTAATGAATAATCATATGAGGTTAACATAGTTATTTTTTCACCAGAGCTTTTCATCTCTTGGAGTGTATGAGTTGTTACTTTTTTGACTCGACTGGATATGGCCATTTACTCACTCCCGGTAATCTCCGAGTAACATACATGCCTTCAATTAAACGCCTATTCAGTCACTAATCGAATTCTAATTCTTCGATACCTAATAAAAATTCATCAATTTCTAAAATCCCATCTTCATTTTCATCAGCAGCATGGAAATATTCTCTCAAAGCACCATGCGGTAAATCTGATTCATGATCATCGCCTGAAAAGCCAAGTGACTCCATTGCTGAAATAAATTCTTGTAAATTCAGATGATTATTACGTTCAGTATCGGCTGCATGGAATGCAGCCCAACGACGACGATGTTCGACCTCAGATGGATTTGTAAACATTAAACGGAATGTATTCCAAGGAGTAATTTTTTTATTAACATGTTTTTTACCATAGGAGAGATAAATTATAGTACCCAATATTATTGCAGATGAACCTCCAATAACCGCTTTCATACCCATTACATAGATTAAAAGTAGCCCACCAACTATCCCAAATATTTGGAAGAAGGGGAATAAAGGAGACCTCCATTTAGGATCATACCAATGAGAATTAGAGGACCTTCGTAGAACTAATACACAAGCATTTATTACAATAAATACCATTATTTTGAACCCTGAGGCCAACTCAGCAACATCATGTACTGGTAAGAAAAGAATGGCTGCTGCCATCGATAAACCTGTACCAATTATTGCCCAATGAGGTGTCTCAAATCTACCATGAACGTCTTCTAAAAAGCTTGGTAATAAATTATCACGAGACATAGCGAAAGGAAAACGAGATGATGCCATGATTCCTGCAAGAGACATAGAAATCATAGTGAATACTGCTAAAATTGCAGCTATGGCAGCAACGGTTTCACCTCCGACTGCTAGTGCGAAAATGTAAACTGGATCTTCTCTGCCATGAGTTCCATCTACATAGTTAGACGGATCAACTGAGACTGCCATAATCAATGTTACAAATACATATAACACTGTACTAAATAATAATGAAATCAAAATACCATAGGGCATATTTTTACCAGGATTTTTAACTTCTCCACCAACTGCTGCAATTTTTGTAACCCCTGCATAGGAAACGAAGACCAGTGCTGCTGTTGAGGAGAAAGATTGCCAATCAGGACCGAATGCCTCTCTGGATAAAGCCGCATCCCAATTTAGATCCATTGTAATCAAAGCCCAAACACAAATCAATAATAAATATGAAATAGATATTAAGACTATAGGGGTTTGAACTTTCTTAATACTTTTAACTCCCAGAATATTAATCATCACAATGACTACTAACATAGCCATTGCTGCATAATCTAGATTAATTGTAACACCTACAATACCTTCAATAACCCATAAATAAGCCTTAAAGCCTATTAATGCAAATGCAGATTTTAACATGAAGTTAGCCCATAGACCTAATCCAGAAATGGTACCAATAAGTGGACCGAATGTATTTTCGATATAGACATAAGAACCACCAGAGGATGGCATTGCTGACGAAAGTTCTGATTTAGATATTGCACCTGGAAGAACAATTAATGCTGCTAATAAATAGGCTAACCAAATCCCACCTAATGCATCCCCTCCACCTCCAAGCTCCATCATGGCGAGAGATGGGAGGACGAATAATCCACTACCTAACATTGCAGATAATGAAAGTATAATTACTGAAAACAATCCTAATTTACGCTCTAATGCATTAGATACCTTCTCAAGTGGCTGAAGAACTATACCAATTACTTGACTCGGTGAAAGTCGATTCATAAATCTGGGATAGAATACGACTTGTTGAAGGTTTGGCAACCCCAATTGTTAATTTTCATAGATGGCCTCAGGAGCAATATGAGAACCATGTTGGCCATCACTGTTCTCATATTACTAACCAGCACTGTAAGTGGATGTATTGGGAAAAATGACATAGATCTGAATCTTGATGATGAAGAACCTATCCCTCTAAGGATTAATCATATTCAGATGAAAGGAACTCATAATTCGTATCATTTAGCTCCTTTGATACCTACAATTAGAGCATATGATTACTCTCACCAGCCATTAGATACACAGGCTGAAGAACAAGGAGTAAGACAGTTTGAGATTGATGTATGGTGGGATGCTAGAGGGCAGCTTTATGTTTATCATAATCAGTATGATTTACGAACAACCTGTATTACATTTGAAGAATGTCTAAATACACTTCTAAATTGGTCAAATAATAATTCAGAACATGTACCTCTAATGATATGGATTGAGCCAAAAGAATGGATAGAACAAGGTACAAATAATACATTCGTGATAGATTTACAAAATATGTTGGATAATATTGAAGAAGAGATAACAGAATTTTGGCCTAGAAATAAGACGATTACTCCGGATGATGTCAGAGGGGGTTCAGAAACTCTTTCTCGAGCAGTTCAGGAAAAAGGTTGGCCCTTATTAGAAGATTCTAGAGGGAAAGCCATATTTATTCTATTATCAAGTGGAGATTTGAGAGAAAGTTATCATGAAAAATTCCCTGGACTGAATGATTCTAGAATGTTCACAATGTCCGAAGCTGGTAGTTCAGAAGCGGCAATATTTTCAAATACGAATCCAGTAGATGACGGTGATGAAATAATGGCATTAGTGAAAGACGGATATATAGTCAGAACAAGAGCTGATAATGCAGAAAATGGAGAAGCGGATAATAACGATACTAGTCGGCGGGATGCTGCAATTTCTGTAGGTGCACATTCGATATCTACAGACTATCCTGCCAAAGTAGATGGAATCGATTATTGGGTTGAGATACCTGGAGGAAATCCAGTGGCATGTAATCCAATATCTGCTCCAATTGATTGTACATCTGAGAGAATAGAATCATTATCTTAGAAATAAATAAATCAAACTTTAGCTATAACTTTCAATTCCACTGCAATTGGAGTAGGCAGAGCTGAAACTGAACAAGTAGTTCTTGAAGGCATAATTTCTGAGAAGTATTCAGCATATACCTCATTATATCCTGCGAAGTCTCTATCCATATCAACGAGCATGGAATATACATCAACTACATTTTCTAAACTTGAACCATATTCTTCAAGAATTATCCTAATATTATCAATAACTGAACGAGTTTGTGCTTTGATATCATAGTCTAAAGGATTACCATCTTCATCATTAATAGGTCCACCAGGTATCTCATTTGTAACAGGCTTCCTTGGTCCAATACCACTAACAAAAATTAGATTACCTACTCTGTGTAGATGAGGATATGCTCCTACTGCTGAAGGACCCTCGGTAGAGATAAAAGGCCCATTATCGGCGACTAATTTACCAGCTGTTTTTTTACCTACAACGCCACCTACAATACCGCCAACTGGCCCACCAACTGCTACTCCTGCAGCAGCGCCTAAAGCGCCACCTGCCGAACTAACTAATGATTTCCCATAATCAGAATATATCTTCTCAACGAATTCATCTGGAGCGAATACAATACCTTCTATGAGTTTACGACGTCTTTCAAAATCCGTTAACTCATCATCATTAGTCATCAAAAGTTCTCCTTATTGAGTACATTACGATCTCCTTGATAGTACTCTACATCATCTTCATCAAACTCTTTATCACCGAAAGAACCAGTTGAAGGAGTTAGTTGAATAACNGCTCCACCTGAACCATGTAATGCTTCGTAAGCCAATACCTCACCCTCGTAATTATTGTGCTGACCCATAGCAGCTGCAAGCCACCAAGCAGGCTTGTAAGCAACTACTTTTTGAACTCTAATTTGGCCATGTATCTCACGGCTGAGTTGACTTAGATCTTCAAGTCGACCATCTGCAAAGAATTGTAAAATTTTCTCATTCCATTCATTATCTTTGGAGCTATGAATTCTATCATCAACCGGATCAATGTGTTCAGTAAACATTCTATTTGATAAACTAGAAACAACTACTATGACTGCTTTTTTACCTTGAGTAATGAGAGCATCACGTGCTGATTTCCCAAGAACAATAGTTTCTGAACGATTGGAGTACATATTACTAGATACAATACAAGCAGGTATACGGTTATCAGGATTTAATAAACTGAGTGCAACTACCGAACCAGTATCTATAGGAAATCCTTCATAATCTACAGTACGAGCATGTAATCCTCGTTTCTTTGCAGCTGCACAATGCTCATGAGCAAATTCATCATCAATTTGAAAGTTATATGGCATACTTCCAAGATAATGGAAATCATCATCAACATGAGTCCAAATTGATTCTTTAAGAGCCTGTATTTGGTGACCTACAACACTTGGCCAGGTTGTAGAATATACTAATATTAAATCTGCATCACTTTCTTCAATTCTTTTCCTACATGTTTCAAAAGCAGCACGAAGATTAGCATATCCTTGATTAGCATCTGGACTAAGCAGAGGTTGAGGGTGCGGGGGGACATAAAGTCCGAATAAAATAGGGGATTCTTCAGTCATGAAAACACCTCAAAGAACTAACTCCCTAGTATTTGTATTTGGATCCCAACACGCTATACAATTTCCAGTACCAATCACAGATTGATAGCCATAAATCTCCGCAGGATAACTTGGAACACCCATTGCTGCCATCATCCAGATTAAGCCGCCTGCTTCAGTTTCAGCAATTGTCTGTTCAGTATATTCTGGCATAATATCAACTACTTCTTGCATCTGACCTTTTCTAAACATATCAACTATTTTCATATCCCATACGTATTGGCTATGATTATAGATATGTTCTCTACTCATATCTTCAGGGAGAGGAGCTTCTGTAACGAAATGCCGGTGACTGAGGCTATTACTACTAACTAAGACTACTTTCTTACCACTTTTTTCAATTGCTTTCATACAGGCTTCCCCCAATGCTTTCGCTTGTTCAATCATAACTTCATTCGAATAATAATGTGAATTACGATTACTTGAGATTGTAACTATTGGTTTGTCCCAGTCAGGATTCAAAAGATGACAGGAAGTAATTGTACCATAATCAACTCTAAAGTCAGGATTTCTCATCATTTTAGTAATAATACCTGCTTTGGCAGTTTCTTCATGCATTGCTTCAGCCAATTCAACATCTACCTTCAAATCATAGTTGTATCGGAATAAATTAGGGAATACTGGATCTACAGATTTAGATTTGAATTCTGGGAGTCCAAGAAAATGAGTTCCGATGTAAGTTTGCCAATGTGGAGTGAAAATTACTATAGCATCATAATCAATTGTTTTCAACTTCCTAGCAAGTTTAGCATAGCCCCAACGCAGTGTTTCCCAACCACCTTCACTAAAGGCCTCATTTTGAGGAGGATTCTCAGCATAAACAAGATGTGGAGGGTGTGGTGCCAGACAACCAAGTACAATTTCGCCTTTCTTCATAGTCTGCCGGAGACTCTTCTTATTCATGAATGAGACGCATGGGGCTATTCAGACTATTATATGCTAGATACGGCACGGATAGCTCATGAAGTGGGAGTCTGCTCCTCTATGGCCAGTAGCTTTACCATCTATAATTGGTTTCTTGCTATCACTTATTCCTTATTTATTTGAGGTTGAATATTTCAGTAAAAGAAATCTTTTAGCTCCAATATTAATTCTAATGATTTTAGGACTTTTCTTAATATTCTTACCTAATAAATATGGAGGGAAGTTAGAGTTATACATAGGGTATGCCTTTGGACTTCTATTGTCTTATACCTCTAGATTTTTCTTCGGATTTTATGGAATTGTAGTGGTTGTCCTTGTATGGTTGGGTCAATCAACATATATGTGGCAGTATAATTTCCCACCATTTAGAATTGGCATATGGATATCATTAGGTGCGATTTCAGGATTATACATAGGTGGAATAGTAGCCTATAATTTACTTTGATAACGACGGAAATTAATTGCTCCTTCAATTACTATACCGGTGATTATGAAAGCAGGTAAACTAACTAGGAAGCCAGTCCATAATAATTCATCATCTGCATAATGAGGAGTTATTCTTACTTCTCCCATAGCTTCCGAATCGAGATTAGCAGAGTCGGATATTCGCACTAAGATTATATAGACATCAAATAGGTTATCTGGTATCACTTCAAATTGTATTGAATTATTAACCTCGAGTAATATTAATTCGCCTTCAGATACAAAAGAATCCCAATTGAAAATTCCTTTTTCGACATGCTGCTCTACATCATCTCTCTGAATTAGTAGAATTTCTAACTCATTACCACCAACATTTGACACATCAACATATACGGGATCCCATAAAGTATGAACTTCAATTGTATCTAAATTGATATCATCAATACCTACCCGCATATTTGCTTCATTTTCATCAGTACCGGGTCCATCAACAACACCAGTAATTAACCAAGTTGAACAAATTAATATAGTTAATATAGAGGCAATAAATTGATTCCTATTAGGTAATAATGAACTCAAACCATTTTCAGTTCTAGCACGAATAATTGGTTGGATCGAATGAACGAAGGAGGAAGTTAAGACTGCCAGTAATATCCCAGGGATTATATCTACAAACCAATGTATACCCAAATATTGTATAGAGAAGAGATAGATTATTACATTAATAGAAACAAATAGATCAAATTCTTTATGCCGCCAATCTTTCAAATTTATTCCCAAGTCCCTACAATGTAATCTATTAATTATTAGTAAACTAATTGGTAAACCCACGTGTAAACTCGGAATTGCATTATCCATAGGGTCATTATCTGTGAAGAATGCTAGTGTAAATGTGTCATGATANAGGAGAGCATCCATATCTGGGAGATATGTAGAAGTCACTTCAACATTAAAAAATAAGTATAANGGAACGCTGAGTAAATAAATCACTAGATAATTTAGAGCCGCTTTATCAGCCATTACTTCGTCACGACATAGAATATAATACATAGGAGAAAACCAAATCATAAATAAATACATGAATAAATAATGACCAGAAAGGACATTTGTCAAAGTATCATTCAAAAAGAACTCTTGTAAGTTATTTGTCCAATCCCCCTCAATCGCATAAATCCAATGAGTGAAACCACCTACTCTATCCTTCATTGGTTCGTTATGATGATCTATCATAGCTTTGTAAATGAACATAAGAACATATAATAAAATGTGCCACCAATAGCCTTTTTTCTTTATTTCATTAGGAAGTTCTCGTAAAGATACTCTTCTATCTTTCTCATCTCGAGTCAAAAAGAAATGTATAGGCAATGTCATGAGCAACAAAGCACCCATAGATGTCCCATACGGACCAATCGGCCAATCCATTGAGTCTTTTGCGCTCGACTATGGGTCATCAACCATGCGGAAGCAGAAACAACTTTTATTCAGAAACCTTACACCAACTAATATGGACGGTCATGAAATATGGATGGCTGAATGTGAAAAAATTCATTATCTGGCTAAACCAAGACGCTATGAGGAAGGTACGAGAACATCTGAAGACGCTGCTAATCAATTAGGATGCGATATTTCACATATTGCTAAATCAATCGTCTTCGGAGGAGAAAAAGGTGCAATAATTGTAATTACTTCAGGATCTAATAGAGTTGATAGGAAAAAGAAACTTAAGAAAATACTTGGATACAAACCCAGTCAAGCTTCAGCAGAATATGTGTTAGAAAATACAGGATATGCAATTGGAGGAGTACCACCTTTTGGTCACTTAAAAGATACAGAAATACTAATGGATGAAGATTTATTTAATTATGAATTGATTTGGGGAGCAAGTGGTACAGCTGATACAGTATTTCCTATTACTCCGGCAGAGTTAATGAGAATTAGTGGTGCTTCAGTTAAAGATGTAAAACAATAGTGATTATTATGAAAATAAATGCACTTATTGAGGCAGCATCAAGACTTAGAGATGATATTGATCCAATTGGAGATAAATTAGTTCTTGAAGGATCAGTAGATTGTGTCTATAACCCCCTAATATATGCATGGGAGCCACATAAGGCTTTCATCAAATTAGGGGGGGGTAAAGGTGCTGAAACACTACTTCTTGGCATGAATCCTGGTCCTCATGGGATGGGACAAATGGGGATCCCTTTCTCGGCTACAAGAGTAGTTAGAGAGTTACTCGGAATTAGAGGTTTAGAAGTTAAGCAGCCTCGAAACCCACACCCTAAGAGAAAGGTCACGGGATTAGATTGGCATAAAGAAGAAATCTCTGGTACAAGACTATGGAATATACTGGAAGAACATTATGGTAATATCGATAATATATTTTCTAATATATTTATTTTAAATCATTGTCCGTTAATGTTGTTTAAAGGAGAAAGGGCAATGAATATCACTCCTGACAAAATATCTGGAGAGAATATGAGGGAATTAATTGAGAGATGTGATCAACATCTAAGAGAATTAGTTGATATCATGGGTATAAAGAAAGTAATAGGGGTTGGAAAATATGCTGAAAAAAGAGCTAAGTTTGCCCTAAGAGGCAGTAATATCGAGATCACAAGTTGTTGGCATCCATCACCGGCATCGCCTTTAGCTAATCGTAACAAGGGTGAGGATTTAAGAGACAATATCAAATCAGTTTTACCATAAATTAATGATTAAAGTAAAAAATATTACACTAAGTTTCAATTATTACACTAGTAAACAATTAAGGCGAAACATCGACTGTCAAGTCACATGACTGCGATGACTACTCCCGAATACCTTATGGCGAACGCAAAGAATTATGCGAATGATAAAGCAATATCTACAAAGAATTCCGATGGCGAATGGAATCACGTTAATTGGAGTGATTTTCATGATCAAACCGCATCAGTGGCTAAATCATTAATAGCTATGGGTTTTGAAGAAGGTGATAAATTAAGTATTTATTCCTATAATAGAATTGAATGGTATACGTCTTATCATGCTGCAAACATGTGTAATGGAGCGGCAGTTGGAGTGTACCATACTTGTTCCCCTGAAGAAGTAGAATGGGTTGTTGGTAATTCAGATTCAAAGGTAGTTTTCGTTGGAGACAATCCAATGGACGGAGGAAACACAGCAAAGATGTGTGCTCATAGATTACACGCAATAATGGATAAATTAGACAAAGTGGAAGTAGTAGTCGTAATGGATGGAGTAGATATGCCAGAACATGAAAAATGTATTTCTTGGTCTGATTTCATAGAAAAAGGAGCAGAAATTGATTATTCAGAGATAGAAAAGAGAGTTGACAATATTACTCCAGAGGATACATTTACTCTAATCTACACATCAGGTACAACCGGTCAGCCAAAGGGAGTGGAACTGAGCCATGATAATATTGATTTCGAATTGGCGGAAGTTTGGAAATTACAAGAGTTTGAAAGAGGATGGGGCTATGTTTCTTGGCTACCTTGTGCGCACGTTTTCGGACAACTAGTAGACTGTCACGCACATATTAGATGGGGCCTCCATATGACTGTTGTCGATGCCCCATTGAACGTCATAGATTATGCTAAAGAAGTACAACCACACTTATTCATTGGAGTACCTAGAATCTATGAGAAAGTTTACAGTAATCTAGTAGCTAAACTCGGAGGAAAAGTAAAATTGGCCAAAATACCGATCCTAGGCGGAATTATCAAGAAAAAGGCAAAGGAGGCTATTGGAATGTCGAATTGTGTTTATGCGATTACAGGTGCAGCACCAATTAATCCAGATATTCTAAAACTATTTCATACTCTAGACATCCCACTTTATGAAGGATATGGGATGACTGAAACGACTGCAGGTGCAAGTCTTGGTTACAAGAAAAATCATAAATTTGGAACTGTAGGTAAACCTTTCACAGGAACTGAACTTAAGATTTCTGACTCTGGAGAGATATTATTCAGAGGAAGACATGTCATGAAAGGGTACTACAAGAACCCTAAGGCTACTGCTGATACAATTGATACAGATGGATGGTTACATTCAGGAGATAAAGGTGAAATTGATGAAGATGGGTATGTTAAGATCACAGGACGAATCAAAGAATTATATGTTAGTTCTGGAGGAAAAAATATAGCACCATTAGTCATTGAAGAAACTATGAAGTCAATACCAATGGTATCTCAGTGTATGCTTATTGGAGATGCAAGAAAATACTGCAGTGCATTATTCACCCTAGACATTGGTGCGATACTAAGAGATAAACATGGCATGGATCCTGCAAAAATACCAAAAGATCCAGCAATACAAATCACAACTCTAGAAGGTTTTGGAAAAACAGTATCAGACTATACCGATAGTGAAGAAATATTTAATGAAATGCAAGCACATGTAACTAGGTTAAATGGACAATTTAGTAATCCAGAACAGATTAAGAAGTTCACAATCTTACCAAGAGATTTGAATGTAGATTTTGGTGAATTAACACCTACCCTTAAGATTAGAAGAATTCAAATTAGAGAAAATTGGACTGCAGAAATTGAAGCAATGTACGAAGGCGCTTGAAAAGCGGTGACAATATGACACCTGAGGCATGGGTTGCTCTTGCGACAGTATTTTGTTTAGGAGCGATGAGTCCAGGGCCATCTCTGGCAGTTGTTCTACGTAACACCCTAGCAGGTGGAAGGACACAAGGGGTAATGACTGGAATAGGTCATGGAATTGGATTTGGAACTTATGCATTTCTTGCAGCCGGAGCATTTGCTACTGCGATTTCCATACATGAAACAGCAGAAACAGGACTTAAATGGGCAGGAGTATGCATTCTTGTTTGGCTAGGATATACTTTCCTTAACCATGCAAGAAAAGGGCCCTCAAAATATGTTGATGAAAGTCATCAGGAGTCGCAAAATAAACAAGGATTTATTCAAGGATTTTCCATAGCACTTTTGAATCCAAAGATTCTGGCTTGGATGTTAGCACTATATACACCATTTATTGAAGAAAATGTGAGTCTTGAGACACTTCTTGGAATGGGAGCATTAGGGATGATAATAGATGGAGCTTGGTATGTCACTGTGGCAATGATATTGACTACTGGGGGGAGAGTAGAAAAACTGAAATCTATTTCACACATTATTGATGGTGCAATGGGTTTACTGATGTTTGTATTTGCAGGACTAATGGTTGGAGGAGTTATTTGATTACCAACTATTATCAAACATCAGAAAACTGAATAATATAATTGAAAAACAGAAGGAAATAGGGGCTACAATAATTCCACCAAGTAAACCAAACCCCAAGGATTTTTTTTTCTTAACAAAACTCCAAATCATAATGAGAAGATAGAAGATAGGGATGAGGAAGGGTAAAAATCCCAAAATTATTGAATCGAGTGAAATATCAGTATCACCATCAACACTAACTAATTCTATTCCGTCATCGTAGTCTATAGCATAAATAAAAATTTGACCCGAAATCTGGAAATAGGCAGTATTATTTTCAAACGCACCGAAACAGTTCATTGGGTACCAAAGAGTGCCATCCTGAGATTCAATTAGAGTAAACTTCATGTCTATATCAAAGACACAATCACCCCAATTATTATCAAAAGTTCGAATACTTGTATAGAACCAATAATCATTCTTGTCAATCTCATTAATATCTATCTCTGGAATCTCAAAAGTTGCTTCCCAAGTATTGTATTCTTCGTCATTAATAAGTACAGTACCCGATTCATAGTTTTCATTAAAATAGTGATAATCCCCATAATAAGGATCATTTGAATTATCAATTTCTAGTATGCTTAAAGACATTATAACTCCAGCGAAAATTGGAATAAGAAATAGTCCAATGAAAAATTGAGACCATATGAATTTATTCGGATCTACAGGAGTAATAGATGCAGGAGATGATAAACCTGAGATACTACTTATATTACCAGTAAATATATTCTCTTTAGAAGTAGATTGAATAGATGGAGAGTTATCATCAATCATAAGTATCTAATCCATCCAATTACTATTAATATAAAATCTCTTCAATAGATAATTTTAGTCATTATATCAAAATAAATGGTAAATGAAGTAATAGATCGAATACTATTGCAAGAGCTCCTGCTTCTGAAGAAGGAGTGTGGTCAGTGTTACCACTAGGAGGAGACAAACGTTGAAGTTCTCCAGCATCAAGCCAGAATGAGGAACAATTAGGACAGCCATCAACCTCGATTAATTCAGTTAAACTCCCATCAATTTTTCTAAAGGCAAAGTCTCTAACTTTCATGTCTGATTGACAAAATGGGCAGCAAAGAGACACTAGAGTACCCTCATCTTTGAAACCATCATGCATAATCTCTAATTTATTACTACAAAATTCAGATGTTGCAGAATGAGAATTTATTGCAAGGCCGGCACAAGTAGGACAATGTGAAATCCCATTACGAGAAAAAACTGATTTTTTAGTCATTTCAGGTGCTACAAGTACTGAATTATCGCGCGGACATAACATCTTTGGCGCGACCATAGTATACATCTGGATAATTCATATGTATTCAATACTTACCCGTCATTTGACAATTTTTTATAGGATTCTTCTTGTGCACCAATGCTTTCGGAACTTCATGGAGAAGAATGGCGAGAAGCTTAAATCTCCACTAAGAATCATTACTGCGGCAGCAATTTTTGATGGTCATGACGCAGCTATAGGGATATTTAGACGTATTTTCCAGTCAATGGGATGTGAAGTAATTCATCTAGGGCACGATAGAGGCGCGGATGAAGTTGCCAAGGCTGCTATTCAGGAAGATGCTCATTGTGTTGCAATTACTTCATATCAAGGTGGAGCTGTTGAGATGTTTACTCATACAAAGCAAATCCTAGATGATGCTGGATTTGGTCATGTCGTCCTAGTAGGTGGTGGTGGAGGTACTATACTTCCAAATGAAATACAACATTTACTTGATTCGAAAATAGCTAAAATATACTCACCAGAAGATGGTCGAGAACTAGGACTTACAGGTATGGTTTCTGATGCTATGAAGAGGGCCTCAAAAAATGACTTGTTAGATAGTGCAAGGTTTGAATCACTCGATAAACCAATAACAGCAGATAATCATGGATCAGTATCAAAATTACTTACATTAGCTGAAAATGCAGATGAAAAAATGTTTAACCGGATCTTAAGTAAAGTTCGTTCAACAGATGGTTCAACTTGTCCAGTAGTTGGTTTGACAGGGACAGGTGGAGCAGGGAAGTCTAGTCTTACAGACGAATTAATGTTGAGGATACAAAGAGATAATCCAGGGACTAAAATCGCTCTACTTGCCACTGATCCTACTCGTAAGAGGACAGGTGGAGCATTACTAGGTGATAGAATTAGAATGAACTCATTATCCGATGAGAATTTATTCATGCGTTCATTTGCTAGTAGAGATAGTGGAAGAGAAATTGCAGATTGTATTGGACGCTCGATTGAGGCTTGTAAAGCAGTTGGATTTGATCTTGTAGTTGTTGAAACTAGTGGAATAGGCCAAGGTAATGATGCGATAACAGAGGTAGCCGATCTTTCATTATATGTTACAACAAGAGAATATGGGGCACCTAGTCAATTAGAAAAGTTAGAAATGTTAGATTCAGCAGACATTGTAGTTTTGAATAAATTCGATAGACCTGGTGCTGAAGATGCATTGGCAGAAATCCGTAAACAATTCAAAAGAAATAGAGAGATGTGGGAAGCAACAAATTCCGAATTACCAGTGGTACCAACTATTGCTAGTCAATTCGCAGATGCAGGTGTTGACCAACTCTGGCAAAAATTATGCGCTTTACTAAATGAAAAATATGCACAATCATTTTCATCGGCAGAAGCAAGAATGGGGCCAGATGGACTACCACATCGATCATCACCAATACCTCCTGAAAGACAGGGTTATCTGGCTGAAGTTTCAAGTTCAATCAGAGATTACCACAAAAGGACCAATGAAGTTGCTTCCAAAATAAGACTAGTTCAACAATTAGAAGCTGCTGCTAAACAAATGAATTCAAAGAATAAATCATCCGCAGATGGGTTGAGAGAAGAGTTAGAATCAATTCGTTTAGAAATACCTGACAGTGCGTGGGAGAGTTTAGATAATTTCAAAACTAAAGCAGAAGAATATCGCTCAGGATCTACAAGCTATACTGTTCGAAACAAGAATATCCCTGTAAAAACAACAAGGACTACACTTTCCGGCTTAGATTTACCAAGAGTGGCATTACCAGATTACAGTGACTGGGGAGACACTCTACAGTGGATTCGAAAAGAGAATATCCCTGGCTCGTTCCCTTACACTGGAGGAGTTTTTCCATTCAAGAGACAAGATGAGTTACCGGTCAGAATGTTCGCAGGAGAAGGTAGTGCAGAGAGAACAAACAAAAGATATCACTTCCTTTCTAAAGACCAGGACTTCAACCGATTATCAGTAGCATTTGATTCACCTAGTTTGTATGGAAATGACCCTCAAGAAAGGTTAGATATATTTGGAAAGGTATGCGAAAGTGGAGTTTCAATAAGTACAGTAGACGAAATGGAAAAATTATTCGAAGGATTTGATCTGTGTGCAGCTAATACCTCAGTATCAAAAACTATCAATGGAAACTATTGGTGGCATCTTGCGGCTTTCTTCAATGTGGCAATTAGACAACAGGTAAAGAAGTTCGAAGATGATAATGGGCGTAAGCCAGATGAGAAAGAACATGCTGAAATTAAGTCTAGAACTTTGAGTACCGTAAGAGGGACAGTACAAGCTGACCAATTAAAGGAATCAATGGGTCAGAATACACTAGTATTCAATCTCGATACTGCATTGAGGATGATGGGGGATGTTGCAGAGTTCTATGTTGATAACGGAGTGAGGAATCACTACTTCGTCTCGATATCAGGATATCATATTGCAGAAGCAGGAGCTAATCCAATATCTCAAGCAGCTCTGACACTTTCTAATGGTCTAACATATGTGGAGTTATTCAAATCAAGAGGTCTAGATGCTAATAAATTCTTGAGAAACTTCAGTTGGTTCTTCTCCAATGGTATGGACCCTGAATATGCAGTGATTGGTAGAGTCTGTAGAAGAATTTGGGCTATTGCTATGCGGGATATGTATGGAGTTGATGAGCGTGGTCAGAAACTGAAGTATCACATACAGAGTAGTGGTAGATCATTACACGCTCAGGAATATACATGGAATGATTATCGAACTACATTACAGGCACTTTATGCATTAGCTGATAATGCTAATTCACTTCATACTAATTCTCGTGACGAGGCATTTGGAACCCCTACTGAAGACACAGTAAGAGATGCAGTTGCAATACAACTTATTCTTTCGAAAGAATATGGATGGTTGCAAAATGAAAACCCATTACAAGGTTCACATGTAGCAGATTGGTTGACCGATTCTGTTGAAGAAGAAATACTGAAGATATTCGAAGAAATGCATAGGCGTGGCGGAGTTCTAGGCGCTCTTGAAGTCAATTACCAAAGAAATAGGATACAAGATGAATCAATGATCTATGAACATAGAAAACACTCTGGAGAGTTACCAATTATTGGAGTTAATACTTTCGAAGAAGGAGTAGATAATTCACTATCTGTAGAAGAGTTCGATATCGAGGTCACACGTTCTGATAAGGATGAAAGAATGATGGTAATCGATAGAAATAAAGCATTCAAAGAAGCTCATGCTAAAGAGGCAGAAGAAGGTTTAGCAAGACTCAAACAAGTAGCCAGAGAAGGCGGTAATCTGTTTGAAGTTATGATGGAAATTGTAGAACACTGTACTGTTGGACAAGTTACACAGGCACTATTCGAGACCGGTGGAAAGTTCCGAAGAAACATGTAATTAATCGCTGACCTTAATGAGACCCTGTAGAATCATTAATACATTGAATCAAACTACAGGCGCTATGCATCAAGATGAAACAAGCATTGAAGGGAAATGTCCATTCTTAAATGGAGGTGCAACAACTCCTGAAAAAGGAACTAGTAACCGTAATTGGTGGCCTAATCAATTGAATATATCTATACTTCATCAACATGATATTAAGTCTAATCCTATGGACTCTGGATTTGACTATAACAAAGCATTCAAAAGTCTGGATTATGATGCATTGAAAAAAGATCTACATTTATTGATGACTGAAAGTCAAGACTGGTGGCCAGCAGATTACGGTCATTATGGTGGCTTCTTTATCCGTATGACTTGGCATGCTGCTGGCACCTATCGAACAGGTGATGGAAGAGGTGGTGGTGGAACTGGTTCACAGCGCTTTGCCCCTCTAAATAGCTGGCCAGATAACGGTAATCTCGATAAAGCACGACGATTATTATGGCCTATTAAACAAAAGTATGGAAATAAAATTAGTTGGGCTGATCTCCTAATATTAGCGGGAAACGTTGCCATTGAATCAATGGGTGGTCCCGTTTTTGGATTTGGCGGAGGAAGAGAAGATATTTGGCATCCTGAAGAAGACATATACTGGGGTGCAGAAGATGAATGGCTTGGCGATAATCGCTATGGTGATACACGTAAAGATTTAGAAAATCCTCTTGCAGCAGTACAAATGGGCCTTATTTATGTTAATCCGGAGGGACCTAATGGAACGCCAGATCCACTTCTCAGTGCTCAAGATATTCGTGAAACTTTTGCTAGGATGGCTATGGATGATGAAGAAACTGTTGCTCTTGTAGCAGGAGGGCATACATTTGGAAAAGCCCATGGAGCAGGAGATGCAGGCCTAGTTGGTTCAGAACCCGAAGCCTCTTCCATAGAAGAACAAAATTTTGGTTGGAAGAATGCTCATAAATCAGGTTTAGGAGATGACACCATCACTAGCGGTATTGAAGGGGCATGGACTGCAAATCCAATTAAATGGGATAATGGTTACTTTGATTTACTTTTTCATTATGAATGGGAACTTGTAAAGAGTCCAGCGGGTGCACATCAATGGCACCCTATCAATCCCTCAGAAGAACATATGGCACCATCAGCTCATGACAATAGTAAGAAAGTAACAACAATGATGACTACAGCAGATATGGCACTCCTAAGGGACCCTGTATATCATGAGATCTCCAAGCGATTTCATGAAAATCCTGATGAGTTTGCAGATATATTCTCTCGTGCATGGTTCAAGTTACTACATCGAGATATGGGACCTAAGGTTCGATACCTCGGTCCTGAGGTNCCTAATGAAGAACTGATATGGCAAGACCCAGTACCTTCAGGCCCTTCTAACTACGATATTGAAAAGGTAAAATCAGCTATCGCTGCTAGCGGAATTTCAACAACACAGCTTGTAGAAACTGCATGGGCTAGCGCTTCTACCTATCGTAGTTCTGATATGCGCGGAGGTGCTAATGGCGCACGTATTCGACTTGAACCACAAAATACTTGGAAAGGCAATAAACCCGAACAACTTACTGATATCCTCAACACACTGAGCATTATTGCTGAGAAAAATGATGTCAGCATAGCAGATACAATTGTGCTTGCAGGAAACTTTGCTATAGAGAAAGCATCTGGGATGAGTGTGCCATTCACACCAGGTAGAGGAGATGCAAGCATTGAACAGACGGATGTAAAATCGTTTGAAGTCTTGGAGCCTGTAGCGGATGGTTTCAGAAACTACCTTGAGAAGAACTTTGCAGTCAGTCCAGAAGAAATGATGCTTGATAAAGCACAACTCCTTGGTCTAACTGCTCCTGAAATGACTGCCCTTGTAGGTGGTTTACGCACCCTTGGTGTCAGTTCTGATGATCGTGGCTTGTTTTCCAATAACAATAATGAATTATCTAACGATTTTTTCACAACTCTCCTAGATATGAGTGTAGAGTGGACGGCCACTGGAAGTAACTCCTATGAAGGGAGAGATAGAATAAGTGGAGAAATTCTTCGTAGGGCATCTCGTACTGATCTTGTATTTGGAAGCAATTCTCAGTTGCGAGCCATTGCCGAGGTTTATGCTCAAGACGATAATCAAAATAAATTTAAATCTGATTTTATTGCTGTATGGACCAAAGTGATGAACGCTGATCGTTTTGATATTGCTTAAAACATACTTCCCTAATGATAATTAATTGTATTAATTTGTAATACGATGAGAATATCTATACAAATATGTTGCAAGAATTGCTCCAACAAATTGTGGAATGAAATGCATCCATGATTCGCCAAGAGTGACTTTCCCAGAAACAATCAGAGCACTAGTAACTGCAGGGTTAAACGAAGCAAGAGAAATACTACCAACTGTTATCGCGCCGACAAATATGACAAGAGCAATGATGGCGCCATAGTAGTTATTATCCAATGTAGATTCAGTAGTTGCAACATATAATACCACATATGCAAATACAAAGGTAAAAACAAACTCAGCAATTATTGCTTCATACCCTAGATTAAATATTGAAGAAGATGTGGAATCGGATAATGAAAATGACTCTACTACTAATGCAGCTGTAACGGCAGCAATTATTTGTACAGAGATGTATGGTAAAATATCATTTTTATCAAAAATACCTCTAAGATAAATTGAGACCGTAATCACAGGATTATAGTGTGCACCTGATATATATCTCCCTGCATATATCATGATCATTAGATTAAATGAAATTACAACGGGAGCATAATCACCAGCAGACCCATATAATCCTGAAGCACATATTGTAAAAGAAAGTAGAAATGTCCCCATAAACTCAGTGGCTAATTTCCGCCATAAGGTATACTTCATATCACTAAGTGGTCGTCAGAATACCAATGAACGTTGTGATATAAATATTTCAAAATTAATTCACATTATGATATTCTTGACATATCAACATAGATTATTCAGTGAGAATGGAATGAATAAACTTGGAAATAGAACGCAGAAAATATATCATTCTAATTATTCATTATCAAAAAAGTTATATGACTTTTCGGGAGGTGGCGGGAGACGTAGATATTCTACTGGTTTAGGACAACTTAGTTCTAATTCATAAAAATCATGTAATGTCCTTTGTTCATTAATATCACCACAGAGAATCTTATCTTCTGAAAGCACCCATGCTAAAGTACGATCATCAAGTTCACTTACTCGAATCCATAATTGATTAGGCATAGAATCCGACCAAGGATATGTACCTAATTCAAATGTATCGAAGCCATTAACTAATGAAAAAACAGCTCTTAGAGATGTGCCCATGGAGCAATTATTTCCTGATTTTGGCTTGACAGAAATAACTTGCTCGAATTTAAACCAGTCTTTTTGTTGTATTTTTTTAGAGGATATTTCTATAAAAAATCCTGTTTCAAGAGCGATGTTTTGTAAATTATTTCTTCGTAGTAAATTTACTAAACCAGTAGGTATACGGCATTTAGGATGTGTTTTAACTTCTTCAAATGTCCTACCAAATGCAAAAAGTGCATCCTCTAATTCATTATTTATCGTATATCCTCCAGATCTAACTAGAGTTAAACTCCAGATATTATTAATTATTCTTCTAACTATTACATCACTTCCTTATTCCTTTATCATTTGGCATATCTAAATTATACAATTTAGATTCCGGCAAGCGAGAACCCTAGTCCCAAATAAGTAAACTATCTCGCCGGACTTTATCGGTTTACTCGAAGGTTCTTAATATTATTGAAAAAAAGATATTGAAGAAAATATATTATGTCAACTATCAAAACCAAACATCATCTTATATGTACCTCATTGTTAGATAATTATTATGCAGACAAAAAGAGAGTGTGCTTTGGTTACTGGAGCTTCGAGTGGCATAGGTATGGAAATTGCTAAAATTTTAGCATCACAGAATTGTGATCTGGTGATTTGTGCTAGAAGAAAAAAAGAATTAGAAGAGTTATCAAATGAATTGACTAAGAAATATAATATTAATTGTGAAGTCATCGTTGCTGATTTAACAACAAAAAAAGGAATGAATAATTTATTAAAAAAGGTCAAAAGCATAGACATTTTAGTAAATAATGCTGGTTTTGGAATACTAGGGCATCATACTCAGATGCCATTAGATAGGCAATTAGAAATGATTGATCTAAATATTCATGCATTAACTAGATTATCTCATGAATTTGGGAATCAAATGATACAAAAAGGTAAAGGTCGGATTATGAATGTTGCATCAATTGCAGCATACATTTCAGGGCCTGGTTTTGCAGTATATTGTGCAACTAAGGCATATGTGTTATCTTACTCCAGAGCCTTACACAAGGAACTCAATAGTAAGGGAGTTACAGTTACTGCACTTTGTCCAGGTTATGTTACAACAGGGTTTCAAGAGGTTGCCGGAATGAAACTCAGTAAAATGGAAAAATTGACTGCAGTTCCTGCGAATAAAGTTGCTGAAATAGCAATTAAATCAATGCGTAAAGGGAGAAGAGAAGTTATGCCTGGAATAATCAATAAACCATTACCTCTGATAACAAGAATTACTCCTATGTGGTTACAACTAATAATTGTCAATCAAGTTTTAAAATAATTTATTTCTGACATTTAGGACAATAAAAGGTTGAACGCCCTGACTGAACTATTCTCAAAATTATTCCCTTACAAGATTCATTAACACATCTTTCACCTTCACGATTGAATACCCTAAATTGTTGAGCGAAGTACCCTAGGTCAGAATCTCCAGATACACCTCTGAAATCTGAGATAGTTGAACCACCAACCATTATTGCTTCTGCGATAACCTGATTCGTATGCTCAAAAATGCGCTGGACTTTGATACTTGCTCTCTTGTTCTTACTGGCAATCTCTGCTGCTGTTTTTAAGGGTGATATTTTACATCTAAAAAGAATCTCACTAACATATATATTTCCAAGACCTGAAACTATTTTTTGATCTAATAATGCACTTTTTATTGGAGAACGCTTGCCCTGAAGATTCGAATTTAAAATTTCAATAGTGAATTCTTTAGTAAGAGGTTCTGGACCAAGGCTGGCAAGCCATTTCTGCTTGGATTCTTCAGAGGTAGGGAAAGTATCCATGAATCCAAATCTTCTATGATCTGTGTATGTAGCAGTCTTAGCCCCATCATCAAATTCAAAGTATACATGATCATGTTTCCCAGAACCATCCCCTCCTATAGTCCAGACTCCTGTCATTCCAAGATGACTCATCCAAGTTTGATCATTTGAAAGACGGAATAAAAGATATTTTGATCTTCTATCAATTTTCTCAATTTTTGCACCTGTTAATATTTTTTCAAAATCTTCAGGAAAGGGGAATCGAAGATTGGGACGTCGTAAATCAACAAAGCTAATTGTTGAACCTAGTAAATGTGGAACTAGCCCTCTACGGACGGTTTCAACCTCTGGCATTTCAGGCACGTCCATACCATGAGCTGCAAATACATTATATTGACTGAAGAGATATGTCAAAGAGGATTATAGTGAAATAATTAAAAAGTCACTATCTTCAACATAGTAATATGAGTACTGACGATAAGGAAGAGATACCTTGGTCGAACACGGCTGGTGAGGCTGATATACCTTGGAGTAATACAGAAGAAAATGCAAATAAAAGTATGCCTATGATGGCAGGAAAAGCCAACAGTACACCACCTATAACGGTTGGACAATACACTACGACAAATGCCACTCTAGCAATCATTTTTTCATCTATTGGAGCAGTATTGCTAGTTGGTTCTGGTGGAGGAGGGATTTTTTGTGCTATTCCCGGAATTATTTTGGCGAATGGAGCATTAGTAATCACAAATAGTCAACCCGGACATCCTGATGCAAGTATGGCAAAAGCCGCACAGATCATAGGTTGGATAGTAACTGGTTTGACCGTTCTGTTTATCCTAGTAATAGTATTAGGAATTGCAGCAATTGGTGGTTTAGGATTGATGTTGGAAAATTAATTACTATCTTTTCGAATAACAAATACTCGATGCTGCCCTTCGAAATAAGAGATGTCTATATTTTCTAATAAAGTTATTTTTTTATTAGATTCTATTAAATGCTTAGCAATCTTAAATCTAGAGTCATCACCACCTTCTATCCATCTCTCGCTAGCAGCCTTAAGTGATAGTAATCCAATTCCTCCAACCTTAAGGAATACATCAGAAATTTTCAGGAATGATTCTGTTTGATCCGCAACACTAATATCTTGATGAATCCAATCAACTTTACTCCTAAGGTATGGAGCGATTACTAAGGGGTTTCGAGCATCACCTAAAACAGGAATTAAACCAGGTCTTAACTCAGATAAGTTACTCAAATCTCTCATCATTCTTGGAGCTATTTCTACTGCTATAATTTGGCCATTATGATGATTTCCCGAACCACAAACATGATCATGAATATGACTAACTGTAGTTCCTGAAGAAGCACCAAGATAGAGGCAAGTAGAACCAACTTCAGGAATCATTATACTAGTTTCTTCCCTACTTTTTAGTAAACTAGCAGCAACTTTAGATTTAGTAGGGTCCCAATGCCTCCATTCAACCTTACTATCTTTTTTTCTCTTTTCTCCTCTAACTGAAATACCTTTCACTGCATTTCGTGTCCAAAGAGACCGACCCTCTTTACGAATACCCCATGCTAATTGTATAGGTTTTCTTCGAGCCATAAATTCATCTCCTCTTAGGAGGTTTAGGGAATTTATTTTTTATTGCTTCTGCTTCTTTATGTATTTTTGAAATATCTTCTTTGGTCCATGGTGTACCATTGAAATGATCTACTCGAACAGCAATGCTGGCTTTTCCAGCCAGATATCTAGCGATTTTACCACGAACCCACCGAGGGCTTCGACTAACTGCTGGCATAGAAAATAAAATTGCACCATGTTTGGGGGGTGGAGCTCCTCTTCTATGTGCAGCCATTGCAGCATTAGCACCTAATACTTGTAAACTTCCAGATGGCATGCGTGCTAGACGCTCACGACCTCCTGCTAAAACTAATAATTTAGCTGCACCTATTGGACCAATTAATGCTGATAAACTAGGCACATAATTATTAGCTAAAACTCGAATTGCNTCCTCATGATTAGATAACCTCTCTGTTAAATCAACGACTGACTGAGCATGAGATTTTAGAACAGACCATTCATCTTCAGAAGGTTGATGATGAGTTTCTGCTACTCCGAACTTCTCAGCGACTTCATTAATTGNTAATGATGATGATACTATTGCTGGAATTTCTCTTCTCTCAGAATCTAGATTAAGTTCAGATAGGAATAGTCCCACCCATTCAATAGACCTAGCCTCAAGAGTTGTCCAAGAGGCTCTGAGTTCATTATTTGCAGATACTAACATGTCTAGACGTCGGTCTATGTCTCCTGAAGAGTCTGCAACACCGCGCTTAGCTAAACGAGTTGACGCTTCTGTAAATTTACTCACTTCATCATCAGATAATTCTGGCCAATCAAGATATGATAATACACCCAAAGCATCTACTTTAGCATCTGGGAATCTTTCTTTAAGAGAATATGCTTCAGAACTCATCCTACCAGATTGTAAATCAGATAGGCGATTTACAAGTGCTTTTGTAGATACTCGATTCCAATATAGTTCATCGAGAATTAGATTATTATTATCAATAACACGGGCCAACCTCCAATCGTAGATGATGCGCACGGTCTCTTCGGTGTCGACTTCATCCTTCAATCCCACGATTGAAGCGAAGGCGTCAAAACTAGTATGCCCTAGCCAAGTTATGGAAGGTAGACTGATGTTACTAGTAGGGATTGGTGGTGCCATAGGCGCTATCCTAAGATATGTGATTTCAGACATTATGCCATCAGAAGGAATACCATATGGCACATTAACTGTAAATTTATTAGGATCACTTCTTCTTGGATTTATGTTTGGAGCTATAGCAGCTGATGCTCTAATTAGTCAAGATAATCTACTATTATTTGGTACTGGTTTGCTTGGAGCATTTACGACAATGTCAACTTTTGCAATGGATACCGTTAATTTATCTGAAAATGAAATGTCTGCAACATTCCTATATGTCATTTTAACCATCATCGGAAGTATAGGTTTAGCATGGACTGGATACAAGGTTGGAATTGAATTATTTTCTTAATAAGGACTTTTTTTCTACTCGCCGATGAGTAATGTTCAATAACACAATGATTTACCACTATTCGGTTGGTTAATAGAAATCAACTGGTGGTTGAAGTTATGTTTTGTCCAGAATGTGGTACGTTAGGTTTTATGGAAGGGAATGGAAATATTAGATGTACTAATTATACATGTGGATATGAGGGCCCTCTGGCAGGAAAAGATGGGAAAGGTGCAGAGTTCACAGACCCAGAGACTGGAATTACGATTGATCTATCTAAAGCAGCAACTTCTAGTGAGAGTTCATCATTAAGGCATTTGAATGAAGTAGTACCAGTTGATGTAGCACAAGGAACCCTATGGGTAGGAGATTATCTATGCCCTAAGTGCGATGAAGATAGGATATTCGTAGTACTCATGCAAACACGTTCATCGGATGAACCTGAAACTAAAATTTGCACCTGCGAAAGTTGTGGACATAAATTCAGAGAATACCAATAAATTAATACAAAATACAAACTTTTGAGAAGAAAATAACTAATTGCTCAGGCAGAAGCATGAATAACCCGCAGTTAAGGGTAGGTTAAGAAAGAGGTGTCATGATGTTGAGAGTCACTGCAAATACGCAATTAATGAAAGAAATAGTTGATCTACTTTCTGTGTTAACAGAAGAAGCTAAATTAGTATGGAAAGAAGACGGCCTTGAGATTAATGTCGTAGATGGTTCACATGTAGCATTATTATCTGCAAAAATAGGTGATGCTTGTTTTGAAACCTATGAAGTAGAACCAGTAGAAATAGGGTTAGAATTAGTTAAATTACGAGATTTATTGAGTCTTGCTGGACCATCAGATTTGGTAGAGTTAGATTATGATGAAGCTATCGGAGCAATTAATGTAAGAGTAGGCGCAGTACATCGAATTCTAAGAGGTTTAGACACTGGAACTATGAATGAACCAAAAATGCCACAACTAACTTTTGATAGTAAAGCAACTATAGACGCAGCTAAATTATCTAATGCATTAAGAGCTGCCAAATTCGTAGGCGAACTAGTAGATTTAAGCTTAGACGCAAATCAAATGAGCGTTTCAGTAACTGTAGAAGCCGGTGAATCAGTAAATGTTAGATTTGACGCAGGAGAACTGAGTGAACTTGTTGCTCCAAATCCAACTCATTCAACCTATTCTTTACAATTCCTAGACCCTTTGACAAGAAAACTTGCAAGCGGGCTAACTGATGCAATTACTTTAGAGTTTCAAGATAAATATCCTTTGCGTCTAACTTGGAATAGTAACAATGGAGAAGCTAGTTGGGTATACTTCCTAGCTCCAAGAGTGACAAATGATCCTTAATATTCATCGATGTTATTGAAAGCGTTGACGCTTACGCATGGTCGTGAGTAATCCCTCTGTAACGGTAATCATCCCTAGCGTTAGGAATCATGAGGAACTAGATGTTGTTCTCAAAGGATTGAGAAATCAAACCTATACTGGACCTTACGAAATAGTTGTAGTTGGACCTACAAACGATCCTGGAAGGGGAGTTTGTGAAGAAAATAATATTAGATTCATAGACGATGAAGGTTCTAAGACTAGAGCTGATGCATGTAATATTGCAATCGATGCAACTGAATCTGAACTTATACTATTCACAGATGATGATGTCATTGCACCTAAGAATTGGGTTAAAAAATTAGTATCATGGTTTANTAGAGATGAGGTTAGCGGAGTAGGTGGNCCTAACTTTGCACCAGTTAATGAATCAACTATGTGGCAACAAGTAATTGATGTTGCATTCTGTAGTACTATTTTCACAGCTGGAACAAATTATGGTAAAGTAGGAACAAAAGATCTCGATGAAGTAACTCAATTACCTGGAGTGAATTGTGCATATAGACGTTCAGTTCTTGAAGAAATTGGAGGATTTGACAAAGGTGCAATAGGTGCTGAAGATGTTATGCTTGATCATAGAATTAGGATGACTGGGAAAAAATTGTGGACTGATAAAACTGCAATAATATGGCATAGAAGAAGAGATTTATCAAGAGTGAAAAAACAAATTAGAAACTATGGACTTGTAAGAACTTTAGCAAGTCATCAATATTCTGAATTAAGAGCTCCAACACATACAGCAGTAGCATTATTCCCGCCAATAGTAATAGCATCATTTGTATTCTTTTTTTGGGGGTTAGCGAATGGAGGTTTGGCTTGGCCAGAATTCTGGGACATTAGTTTATCAACTGTGCCAATGGGTCTTCCAAGACTTGGAGTACACACATTACCAACACTTATTCTGCTATACAATCTGATAGCATGGTATGGTTCATGGAAAGGGAATTCACCAAGTAAAACAAAGAAAACTATATTTCTATCTTCGATAGCAACTTACACCTTACATTGGAATTATGGAATGGGGGTTCTGACAGGATGGATTAGGATACTAAGAGGGAAGTCAGGATTACAAATAGATGATAGAACACGTTAGATTCTTTTCATATTCCCACAATTAGTTCCAAGTCTCCAAGATGTTGTCTTAGGACGCCAAAAAATTACTGTAAATACACCAATGAAAAGCCCACCGAATAAAAGATTTAACCACCCCTCAGAAATATAGCCATCACTTGCATTAAAATAAGCCCATGTAAAAGAAGGTATGATTCCGATTAATAATGATATAAATAATTCTTCAAATAATAATTTCGACTTATCTGAAGATGCGGGTAATTTAGGAGAATTATCTTTGAATTCATGATTTTTTGACCTCTTAACTAATCTGAGATATTCAGAACTCTGGCCTCTCTTAATTTGACTGAGTGAAGGATGACCAGAATCCCATTTACGGGAGACTTTCATCAACCAGCCATCTTCTATAAATGGACGACCATCGCAGAACTTTGACCAATAAGATCCTCTAATTCTATCTGATAATTCTTCTAACTCATTATCTCCGGAAATAAGACTCTGTTCAAATGCTAATGACCACTCAGACTCAGATGCAATATAATATTCATCAGAAAGTAATATTTCTGATGCAATATTTTTTNCTATTGGTAATGAAGAAATTTCAAATTCATAATCAATTTTTATCTCATGTCTAGGTCCAATTCCTCCAAAAAGAATGGAACGATTATTGGAGCCAATGAATACTTTGCCTGGATTTATCTTGATCCATTGAATATCCAAAATCATCACTCCTAAGAATCAATTTCTCCTGTTTGTATTGACCATTGAGAGGCATAAACATTATTATTTTCTACTAACACATCATGTGTTCCACGCTCTACTATAACACCATCAACTAAAGCAATAATTTCATCAGAATTTCTTATTGTTGCTAATCGGTGAGCGACTGCAATGGTGATTCTATTTTTAGAATCATTTGAACTACCGAAAAGAGA
>JGI26060J43896_10000076_pt1 | contig 30908 bp, 12 predicted proteins | sample MarorgKNORR_S2LV_6_FD_43896 | JGI IMG/M metagenome (IMG submission 43896) | reverse complement strand
AAACGCATAGACTTGGCATGAAAAATAGTGCGCCTGCCACTGTACCTGAGCGCTCAACCATGATACTTGCCACCAACTATTCAATTTCAATCATTCGCGTACTTGGGAGATGATTCAAGCAGAGAACTCATGACTACAAACATACTGCGAAGAGATATGGAGCCACATATCATTGTATCATCACTTGTTCGACCATATGAAGATATAGAAAAAGTAATTCAATCAATTAATGTGTTTTTCCCCGATTTTCAAACAGATGAAAAAATAATAAAAACCACTTTTCCAACTAAAAACAAGAGTTTGATAATCAGTGGAAAATCTGAAACATTAGAACATTTACTTAAACAGATAAGAATTCAAAGAATACTAGATACTGCACTAGATATCATGAGTATGGATTTAGAGATTAACTCTACTGTCTTTGATATTTCAAGGCAGGCTGCCATGGTAGGGAAAGTTTCTTTTGTTCTAGATAAAAATACTCTTGGAGGAAAGATAAGTATTAGTTTAGCAGGAGAAGAACTTGATTTATGGCTAGAAGAGCAAACTTGGCATGAGGGAAGAAATGAGATTCCAAGATTTTCTAAAGATGAGTTCTCTATGAGGTATAATGGTGAACCTACAGAATGGTTTGATAAAAGAGGCCACCCCACTGTCAATCAAGATGAAGACTAGGTAAACCCTGAATAGACCATTTCTTCAATAATGGTAAATCAGCAGGTAACCACTTTACTTCTAGTAAATCTTCTTGAGAAAGCCATCGCATCTCATCATGTTCTACTAATGTTATTTTATTTGGATGAATGACACCACAGTTTAATATCATCAATTCAACTTTTTTATCATCATATTCATGAATTAATATTTCTTCTATTCTTAAAGGAGAAACTTCAACATTTAGTTCTTCAAATATCTCTCTAGTAAGTGCCTGATATGGGTTTTCTCCTTCTTCTATTTTACCTCCAGGGAACTCCCACCATCCACCCCAAGTATCATCTTTAGGTCTTTTACAAGATAAAATTCGTCCTTGTGTATCAAATATTAATGCACCAACTACTTTCAATTTAGGTTTCATAAATAAACAATTTAAAATTTTTTCGACCACCCCCAGTTGTGTAGTCGAACTCATATCAGATTCTGAGGGAAGATGAATGAAAAGGACTGGGATATTTTTATGTTGTAAATTACTCCGATAAAGAGCAGATAAAGTTCTAAAATAAGTTTCATTACAAACAAAACGACCTGGATTTATACTCCAATTCACATCATCATCATTATTAAATAACTCATCGAAAGCAAGTATTGGAGCTGTAGTTTGATACCTTTCTAAATCGCCTTTAATAATTGGACCTGAAACTATTTTTCTACCAGAATTATCATNACTATTCATGCCATACTGATTATATGCAAACTTCTCTAAAGAAATAAAATCTCGATTAGCAGAAAATCCTAAATGAATAATAGCATCGAATTTTTCATTATTGATTATTCTACTTGCGATAGAATTTGAACCTTTTTCATCAACAGATAATAACGATGTGACAAGTTTGAAATTTGGAAAATTCTTTTCATTTAATATTTTTATGATTTTTTCTGAAATATTTTCTGTGAAATTAGAAAACTTAGGATATCCTGTAACCAACACTACAGGCTTGCTCATGATTGATAGGAGAAGTGTATCATAGTTGGCGTTTTCGTATGCAATGAATAGTTATGTTCATGATTCAATAGCGCTTAGCAGGTACATGACTGATGATATCATAGTTAGTCTTGCAGATGATAATGAACCAAAGAAAGTTAATTCATTTGGTGTCATTGGCGTAATTTGGAGTGAATTAAATGGAGGTATTGGGCCTTGGGGAACTATGAGACCTCTGTTTACATTAATTTTGGCTTTAATTCCATTTCTTTTTCTTGGTCAGCATTTTAATCGACAACATGAGAAAGCAAATGGCTGGTTTTTAATACAGTTACCCTTACTTTTCACCATTATACTGTGGTTTGCACTTTATGTGTGGTCAATTGGAGATGCTCTATGGGTTTCAAGTAGATTAGTCGCTAAATCTGAAAATCAATAATTAAAAGTTTTCAGGTAACTCTAGTGGACTAAAAAGATGCCCTGGGCTGGTTGATTTCGCTAACTGAGTTCTGATTATTTTCTCCCAATCCCTCATTAAAGAGATAACATTAACAAACGGTATTTCTGAACCGTTAACAATAGTTCTAATTATTGTATCAAAGATATCCATGCGGTCATGATCAATTGTCTGCATTAATTTATCTAATGGGAAATTATCGATACGTGGAGGTTCGGTCGTACTGACTATAGGCCAAGGTTTAGTAATGTGCTCAGGTAATAATTCTCCCTCAGAATCAGCTATTTTTTGTAACTCAGATAAAAGTATATTCAAGTATTTAGAGATAACTAATGCAGATTCAATGATTGGTAAATTATATTGTTTAACAAAATTTGATAAATTTTCCTGAAGAAAAAGAAGCTTTTCTTCTAGGGGCTCGGAGGGACTAGGTATCTCCCCTTCACCACTCATGAACTATCCGAGAATGTTTTAGCAAATTAATGCAATGAAAGTCAGGAGGTGGTTCTATCATCATATCGTATTGGAGATGCACTGTTGCCTCTTATCCCATCTATCATATCATCTTCAATTTCAAAATAGTCATTTAACCAATCACCATCTGTATCCCATTTCGTAGGATCGGTTCCATCTGCTATTTGGTCACCATCGATATCTAGAAGCCACCAACCAAATACATACTCACCAAGTCCAGTATTAGGGAGATGATATTGATCACCGGCAAATCGACTGTAAGAATCCGCCCATTCACCACTGCATAATGTTTCATCGTCAGTTGTGTCTAAATATTGATAGTCTGCATCATTATCATCAATGATTAATGCAAAGAGTTGGTCATTATTATTAATTTTATACATTCTAAAATAGTTGGATGCTAAAGCAGAAGAACCTGAACAAGTGCCTAACAAAGACTCACGTAACTGCCACCATTCATCAACATAATTCCCTGAACAATCATTCAAAAGAGCTTGCCGGACGAGAGTTGGCGATGATAATGTCGCATTAACTAAACCGTAATATTCTTGGAAATTATTATATTTTTGATAAACACAATTACCACCTGAACAATTCCAACCTCCATCTTTATCGGCATCTTGACCTGCATCATCTGCATCTGTAGCATCATGAGTAAACCATACCCAATCTAATACAGGACGAGAAATAACGCCATCAGATATATCTACAGGCTTCCAATTATTTGCTGAAATTTGTTCCCATTGAACCTGTATTTTAAGATAAGATGACCAATTATCATTAGTTTCATTCCAACCCCTGTAATATTCATAGAAATCTGGCATCATATCTCCATCTGTATCATTATCAAGGGGATTTGTACCATATTTGAATACTTCTCGACCATCACTTAGATTCATATTCTTGACATAATCCGTCACTTCCCCATTAGTAAATACAGGTTCCATCACCATAGAGTCACCATCCGAATCAGGATCTAATGGATGTGTACCATTCTCATATTCCATTAGATTACCAAAGAATAAACCAAGTGCGCCATTACTAATTTGATTTTCTAAATTCGAAGCAGTAAACTGTCTATTTTCCCAAGTGCCTTGAGTTGCAGGGTCATCTAACCACTGCCTATCATACCAACCATCAGCATCAGGGTCATAATTAACATCGAGAGGATTTATAGGATTCATGGACCATCTATAATCGTTAATGGGTAAATATTCACCGTATACTGAGAAGCAGTATTCCCAACCATCAGGCATACCGTCCCTATCGGAGTCGGAATCAGTAGGATCGCTTATTCCCGCTAGACTTACATTGAAATTATTTGGATTGATTTCATTAATTAATCCAGATTTTTCGGAAGCAAGTAACGATTTTGTACTAAATGTCACATATAGTTGACTGAATGCTAGAGAATAACTCATTCCTTGTTCGTCAATGTATGCATTAACTGCATCAGCACCGTACGATACAAGTCCGGTACCATTTGGTATACTATCTACTGCTAATTTTTTCCCAAATATTCTTGATTCGAATTCTGCTAAATTATCAAATCTTTCAGAAGGTGAGATTATTCCATCATTATTACAATCATATGAATCATCATCAGAATCTATAAAAATATCAGTATCTGTTAGTAAATTCATTTCCCATCTATTTTCTTCAAGATTCCATTCAGTAAACCAGTACTCATATCCATCACTCATGCCATCTCGATCAGTATCTATTGAAGTAGGGTCTGATATTCCAAATAATGCTTGAAGAAGGGGTTTGGCAGAAGAACCACCTTGCCAATCTTGGAACTGTTGTAAGGCGAGCTGAGCTCTACCTTCTTTATTGAATAATATCCTATATACTCTATTTTCTGCTTCCGATGGATCTAGGTACTCTGCTTCTTCCCATAATCGTGGAGCATCAGGAGGAGATAAACCTCCATTGAATGGATTGTTAAGTGTTAAATTAAGTTCAACTTGGTCAGAAATACCATCATTATCAGAATCATAATTTCCATCATTAGCTACAAGAGGATTCAATGTCCAAACATTATCAGTAGAATTCCATTTGGTAAATATTAATTCTATTCCATCTAAAAGACCATCTCCATCAGTATCAGGATTATTTGGATCAGCAGTCATCCCAGTCAAATTGATTTGTTCTGGAGTAAGGAATGAACCAAATGAACTAGCAGATTCAGCAGATAGCCAAGGATTTGGAAGATACTCTCCTCCAAAATATAGCAAGTAGAATTGAGGTACAGTTATTAAAGAATTTATTTCAGTAAATTCTCCAGAAATAACATTGTATTCTTCCCAATTGTTCATCCCATCACCATCAGGATCACCGATTCTGTCTTGTCCATTAACAGGATTTAAACTCCAAGTGCCATCAAATAAACTCCATCGTGCATGGAAAAATTCCCAACCATCAGGCATACCATCTGCATCTGAATCAGAATTTAGAGGATTACTCGAGCCAATATCTATCTCAGAAGTACCATTAACTAAATTATTATACGAATCAGTAGCATATTCTCCAAATGAACCCTCTGCAAAATCTTCCCAAGTATCATTGAATAACAATGTAGTGAAATTTTCTGGGAAAGGTATTCCATTATCGGTACTATCAGAGAATATTACATCAGACCTCAAATGAAATTCCATCCAATTAACAAGACTTTCTTCTAATTCCAATACTCCATTATGATTTACATCATAACCATCTCCATCTGGATTGTTTAGAGCATCTGAACCATTCATAGGATTGATACCAGCTGCATTTACAGACCAAGAACATGAATACCTAGCTTCCCAACCATCTGGAAGTGAATCCCCATCAGAATCAACATTATTTGGATCTGTCACACTCCAATTCAAAGCGGCATCTGATGTTTCACCGTGAGATGGGAGGCCTTCTTGAGAAATCGTCGTCAGAAGGTTAGACCACTTATATTCACAGAGATTAGATAAACCATCATTATCTGCATCTGCATCCGCATCACTAGGATCTCTAGGGTCTAATGTCCACAGGTTCCCTCCATTGTAGACGTCACCTATCCAACGGCGGTTAGATATCTCCCATCCATCTGGCATACCATCATTATCTGTATCGATACTAGTAGGGTCGGTCGGACCATCAGTACCCCCTCCGGCACCAGAACCTAGCCAACCTTCCAAGTGAACAGCCTCAGATAATAACCCTAAATCTTCATCACAAAGATATTCATCATTTAGGTAATGACAATCGAAATTTGTAGACTCAGTAAACCAACCCCAATATTCTTCACCATCGGTAAGGCCATCCCCATCTGTATCTATATCTCTGGGGTCAGTACCATTGAATCCATTATCGGAATTAGTAATAAATCGAAATTCATCAAGATTAGTCCAACTTCTATCTATACCTTCACCTATTTCGGGACTGTAATGGACACCATCGGCGTCTGCATCGCGATCTCTGTCATATGGATCAGTTGGATCTAAACCATGAATATATTCCCATCCATCAGGCATGCCATCAAGATCAGAATCAGTCGATAAAGGATCTATTGGCATTATATTCATATATCGGCCAGGTGATATACCTGCGAATAAATGTATACCAGTAGATGATTCGAGTGTAACTAATGTACTTACTAGGCCTGGTAAATATGTTTGATTATCTGAAATACCTGTGACTCCTTGATATCCTCCATCGAGCACCCATGTTCCATCTCTTGAACCAACTATAATTTGATTATTAAGAGTAAATATAGAATGGATATCATTTGATCCAGATAACCAATTTTCTTCTTTCCACATTCTTTCAGAATCGAATGCTAGAAGAGGCATTGAAATTATTTTCTCAATATCAATTAAATGAAGACCTCCTGCGGTGCCAATCCAAGCACCAGTAATTAATTCAAAGCTACCTGAGGAATCTTTTGGCCCTGCTGGAACTATTGTATTAACTATTGCAGATTTAGATACATTGAGTAAATCTGCCTTTCTGACAAAGTTTTCAGAATTTTCTCTATCAAATACCCACCAAGGTTCACCAGTAGAGTCTGAACCATCGGTTGTATTCCAAGCAACTAAGCCACCATCTGTACCGATGAGTAATAATGGGCCTCGACCATCCATCTCCATGTGTAATGCAGTATTGACCCTAGCTGCATTATTTGCTAATAATTCAGATATTGAATCTAAATAAACTGGATCACTTATTGATGAATCAGTGATAGATATTGTCCAGACTTCTTGATCAGAAAATATCATTAAATCTAAATTACTACTACCAGTATTGAGTACAACCATTTCACTTATTGAATCGATTAATACACTAGAATCATCATTACCAATAGAAAACGCTTCAATCAATGGAACACCATTTTCTATTTCAATAATAGAAACACCATAATTAGTAGACATTACAAGATATTCTCCAACCTCATTAGACCATTTCATCATTGATTTGAGCTCGACACCGGATGGCAACTCTTTGAGAGTAGATAATTCATTGAATGGATCAAAGATTGTTATTCCATATTTCGAACCTATAATTAGACGATCTCTTTCATTATCTGGAATTATAGTATGTACTGAGGCGTCTACTAATTGGGGGTCGGTAGACTGATCAAAAGTTGAGAAAATATCTTCAGAATCAGATATTTCTATACTACGTAAACCAGGAGTAACTGAAATTCCTTCATCATAATGAACCATATATTCTTCGTAATTACTGAAAGATTCACCCCAACTGGATGTGGCGACAGATGTGTCAGGTATTACGTAACCATCTCGATCTAAATCCCATCCATCTAAGTCAGAATCGATTATAGAATCACTGGCATTTCTTGGGTCTAAACCATAGTGAACTTCCCAGCCATCAGGTATACCATCACCAGGAACTACAAGGCCTACTGAAATAATTTCAGCCCATGAGTAATAATCAGAATCAGATTCGGTAGGGTCGCTACCAAGCCAACCATCCCCAGTGGGTCTCTCAACTACCGATTGACAAGAACCAGATACCAGTAAATTAATCTCGCCAGAACACCAGAGCCCATCTCTCTCAGTTATCCAATCATCAGGTGCACCAAAAATATATTCTTCTGAATTTGAATAAATTTCAGTCAGATCTATGACTCCATTACGATCTACATCAAATCCATCACCGCAACCAAATGTAAAATCATAGCAGCGGTCAATATCTTCCCACATATCAGTAGGATCTAATGGATCGAACCAAAGACAGTTCCAAGCGCTTGTTGTGTTAAGATATCCCAAACCACCTTCCGTACACATATAGATTTCATAACCATCAGGCAGACCGTCTCCATCTGTATCTGCAACTCTAGGGTCGAGCCATTCACGGAATCCAGAATCACTTAATTCCGCTGGTTTACCTGTTAAAGCAACTCGATCTGTGAAACATTTATCCAAGGTATAGGGCCAACAATATTCCAGCAGAGCACTGGCACCATCATTATCATGGTCTGACATATTATCAGTCCCATTCTTTGAATCTAAACCAGAAATCAACAATATTTCTGAACCTGTATCGTACAGAATATCCTCACCAAATAATACTGATTCATGAAAGTCAGGTATTCTATCACCATCTTCATCAGTTACTGGAGGTCCTCCACCAGCAGCCTCTCCAGGGTTAGTATTCTCTACCGGAGCCTGAGGGCGAGTTTGAGAAACGAAGGCTAAACTAGAGAGAATTAATACTGTCATAAGTAGAGCTGTTTGTTTACGTCTCATGCTATGACCTCGTCTTAACTACCCTTAGCGACTTTCACGCATTTATGACCATGATGGAGCGTCGTTCGGACAAGAACACATAAATCGGACAATACGGAATAAGATTTACCATATTAAAACGAGCATGATTCTTCTTGGAAAACAGATTGATTGAAGGACTAAACATATCCCCCTTATGACGATTGAGATGGGATTAGAGATAACTCACTTAGGTTCAGGGAGTAGGGGGAACGCAACACTTTTAGTTTCGAATGATTCAAAAATTCTTATTGATTGTGGATTCTCACTAAAACAAACTGAATTAAGATTATCAAGGATAGATGTAGACCCAAAAACTATTGATGCAATAATTGTAACTCATCACCATGGAGATCATTCAAAATCGGCTCTAAGAGCATCAGAGAAATGGGGAGCTAAACTATACTCAAATACAGAAACAGCAATAAAAATGGGATGGAATCCAATCTCAGAATGTAGAACATTTGCAGATTTAGAAAGATTAGAGATAAGCGATAATCTCAGTATCTTACCGATTCCTGTACCTCATGATGATGCAGAAAATATTGCACTAATTGTAAGCAATGGTAAAGGGATTAGAGCAGGATTCGTCACTGATTTGGGAGAAGCCACTGTAGAATTGAAAAGACATCTGAAAGGATGTTCGCACATATCTATTGAAGCAAATTATGACCATCAAAAATTAATGCAAGGGCCATATCCAGATTCATTGAAAAGAAGAATCACGGGTAGAGGAGGGCATTTGTCGAATAGCCAAACTGCAGAAATAATTAGTGAAATTCTAACTCCAAATTTAAAAACTATAGTTTTATGTCATTTGTCGGATAAGAATAATGCTCCTCACATAGCAGAAAGTGAAGTTTTAATGCAAATATCAGATGATTTTGAAGGGTCGATATTTATTTCTGGTCAAGATGGGCCTGATTTTAAAATAATTGCTGGTAAAAATAATTTTAAGAAAGTTGGAGATAATAAGTAATCATCTATGTCCCATGACAACTCGATGAACTGAATTTTGGACTTCTTTCATTCGATCATTAGCCCCTAATTCTCTAAATACAGATAATGCTTTTTGTAGATAATCCATTCTTTGTGAACGATCTGTCTCAACCTCTCCTAAACGTGCTAAGAGTTCTCCTTTCAGGAGACGGAAATCATTAGCGTCAGCCAGAGCAAGTCCCTCCAAATAATGTTCAGAAGCCTCTTCTTTCCTACCAGCATCACTAAGAACTTGGCCAAGTAACATTTCAACCTCTACTGCGCTATGGGGATCTGCCTGTTCAGAGAGTATTTCTAAAGCACCAGAATAATGTAACATTGCTAAGTCATTATCTTTTATTCTAGCATAATATCTACCCAACACTGCTCTTGCTCTTGCGTGTAAAGTATCTTGACCATTATTTTGGGTTTCATCATGAGCCAACATTGCATGATCTCTTGCACGATCTAATTCACCCATTTCTAAAAAGGCAGAAGCAAGTCTGATTCGCGAATCACATAATTCAGGATTATTCTCAGATTCTAATAACTGTTCGACATTACTGTAAACTTCGAGTGCATGCCTAGTATCTCTACGACGACGAAATATATACCCCATATTATTATAAGATCTGGCAGCAGATACTGCATCTCTGGAACTTATTTGGATTTCAAGAGCCTGACGGTGTAACTCCAAAGCATCATCCATCGCACCCCTCTTAACTGCTATATCTGCACGAGATGAAAGTAATCTAGCAAGTTCCTTATTCTGTTTATTTTTACGCGCAGTGGGTATTGCCAGATCATATTCTTTCACTGCATCATCCCATCTACCTTGGATAGATAAAATATCACCTCTGAGCTCTCTGACAATAACCCATGATTTCGAGTCAAAACCATCTCTATCTAACGCCCTTAGTATGCCTAATAATTCAGTATGACCTGCTTTGACTAATGTATGACCCTCGATTGATAATACCTTAGTTAATTCATCAATCTGATTAGAATTATGAAGGTGATGAATGAACTCTATCCTATCAGTAGCGCTAGTTTTGCGGTTTCTGTACCAATTGACAGCATTACTATGCAACTCTTGACGTAAATTTTGCTCCATTGACAATACTAAAAATTCACGAACTAGGTCATGTACATCATAATTTTCGCTATCAGCTTGTCGTGCTAGCCCTTTTTCAACTAGTTCATCTAAAAGATCAATGGCAGCATCTAGTTCACTGAGAGCATCTAAAGGCATAGGTTCTCTAAAAACTGCAATTGCACCAAGAAGTCTTTTTTGAGATCCTGATAATCTACTAAAAATTTCTTTCTCAACAAATTTCTCTAAAGTCGAATGGAATGTACCCCCTACGCTACCTCGATTAATCAATTCTAATACCAATGGGTGGCCCCGTGATAGTGAATAAATATGAAGAAAATCAGGAGAAGTTATATCTGGCATAGATGAAAGTATTTGTTTACTAGATTCTTTATCTAAACCATCTAGTGGCATTACTAATGTTAAGATTTTACCTTCAGAATCTTTCTCAGGAACTACCATTCTAAAAGATCTAGAAAACATTACTAAACCAACCTGGTCAAGATTAGGTATTTTCATGCAAATACCTCTCAATATTGTAATTAAAGTTTCATCACCGACTTTATGTAAATCATCAATAACAATCAAACTAGGCGAATTAACTAAGCCTTTTATTATCAGATCAATTGCCACATTAGGTTGAGGGATTGAAGTTCCAGCTAAATAGTCGGATAAATCATTTGAACCCATTGTAGACTGCCATTCAGCAGTAGCTTCAAGGAATGACCTAGAACCTTCCCAATCTTGACAACGATGAAATAATAGATTTCTTTCATGAGTAAATCTCTCTAGTATTTTACCTGCTAATGCAGTTTTGCCAATTCCAGCAATTCCGGGCACAAGTATAGATGAAGATCTTGCTTCGAGTAAGTTAACCATATCATCAACTTCTTTCTGCCGACCATAGAATTTCCTAGTCCTTGGTAGATCATTAAATGAGGTTACTAACTGTTTTTCAATATGTTTAGATAGGTCTCGCTCGATTAATTCGGCTGAAAGTATCGATAAATCTACACTGCCATTATCATCAATATATCTTAAAATATCAACATGCCGAAGTGGTAAATCAGTTAATTCTAATGCATTAACAAGTGATACGTTTTCTACACGACCATCTGAATATTTGAGACGTACTGGTTGGGTACTAACTTTATCCCAAATGCCATTAGCAACTTTAATTCCGTCATCAGTTAAAAAATATGCTTTTCTTTTTCTTGAGACACCTGTGACATGAGCCTGTTTTTCTATGAGAAGACCCTGCTCCCTCATACCTGAAATTGCTCTAGGGACATTAGAACGCGCTATTGCTACAGCATTAGCTATCCCCATTTGTGAAAGAGCGAAGGGGACTTCTACTCTTCCTGCATGTTCTACATAATCTCTGAGATGCAATAGAATCCTTTCTTGGACACCAGGACGAGGGGCCACTGACATGCTACTCATGGAGTCAGCAATCTGCAATACCTCATGAAGTTTCGCTGGTCAAGTTCGGCAATTAAGTCATCAAGACCCATAATCTGGATCTTCTATCCAGTCATTAGATTCATCATCCCAAATCCATCCTTCTGATGTCTCGACATTTTCTGATGATTCATCATCACTTCCATCACCATCGTCTATTTCTACAAAGAAATATACAAATACACCACCCAGTAGACCAATAATTACGATTGAAATTATCGCAAGCATAACTGTAGATAATCCTTCATCAGACCCTCCTACTGAAATTTTAACATCACTTGAATAATCTGCTCCAACGTATCTAAATACTGGAGTCACAGGACCATCATCGAATCTAGATGATGGGATTCCTACGCTCCAAGTAGAATCAGAATTAACGATTGTACTATTTGCTGGAACTTGATTAATTAATGCAGTAACAGTTTTCCCAGGGAGACCTATTCCAGAGAATATAATACTTTCACCATTTTCAACAACTGTGATTTCAGGGGTATCAATTTGGAAAGTAACACCAACTACTGTGAAAGTAACAGGAATAGAAATTTCTCTTGAACCGAAAGGATCGGTTGCCATGAAGATTACATTTTCTAGAGTCCAAGAACTCATATTATTATCATAAAAGAACATAGAAATTGGGTCATAAATTGCGAGGCCATCTTGACCTACATTAATTACTAATGCGAATTCATCATCATTAGTATCGGATGGATTGTCATAAACTGATAAAATAAGATTTTGTCCATCTAAATCTGAGAAGAAATCATTTAAATCAATTTCACCTTTAGTGCATCGATCCTGAGATTGTGAGGAAATTTCACAATATAGGACTATATCTTTTATCCAGTTATCTGAATCAAAACTAGGTTGATTATTTCCTGCATCTGAAGGATTATCTGCAATGATATTTATTGTACTCATATCACTAAAGTCATAACCATCATAAGATCTAATATCTATAGCATATTCAAAGTCATGTTGAAGAATAGTAGGGTCCCATTCGGTAGACCAAGCACCATTTACTTCGAAATCTGTCACGGACTGTTGATGGACAATTATTCCACCATTGTAAATATCTCTTACTGTTATATCTACTCTCGATACTGAACCATCATTATCTCTTGCAACGCCCTGTATTGTTGTATCAGATACAGAAACTCTTTCACCATCTTGAGGAGATATTATATTAATGAAAGGTATTGAATTAGAGTTGTCAATGGTTAGAGTCATTGTAACTGCATCACATTCATCGATAACACTCAAACAAAAGTCTGAATCAGAAGCCCAAATTGTAAATATATATTCAGCTGATACCCTTGGTTGACCACTGAAATCCCATGTCCATGACCAATCTGCTCCGCCAGAGGTTGGAGTAGTACCTTCAAAATTAGGTCCACTAATATAGAAATAAACCTCTCCTATATCTTTACTACAATCAAGAGGACATCCATATTGATCATACGCAGTTCCTTCGAACGTCACTGAACCATCTGACCAAGTTGAAGCATCACTAGGAGATGATACTGTAATTACAGGAGGCGCAGCATTTAGCTTAATTGTTCTAGAGATAATTGGACTATAGTCAATACCATCAAAAGATCTGAATTCGAAAGTATAATCTGTTTCTTGGTAATTCGTCATATCAAAAGAGTAGTACCAAGAATTGAATGGATGATTGAATCGAGTAACTGATTCAGGTTCGGCTCCACTATCATCAATGCCAAGGCCTGCAGAAGCCCATTCACTTGTGAATGGATCACGCACCTCTATTGAATGAATATATCCTTTTTGATCCCATTGTGCTAGAGAATCAGTTGCATAAAACCCTGCTAGTTGTCCATCATGCGCGGAACCAGTGAAGTTGACTATTTTTCTAAAGGAATGACCATTTTCTTGAATTACAGATACTGAAGGTCCCGAATTAAATAGATTAATAGTATCTTGATACGTCACATCTTGGACTACAAAATCACTACGATCATAACCAAATCCAAAACGGTATGCAGTATAGTAGTAACGAGATAACTCACGTGTTCCTAGAGTGTAATCACAGTCTAAATCGTTGTTATCAATAGTTAAATCGCCATCATTATCAATACCATCAGAACATGAATCTTCATATTCATCATCAGCAAAACCATCAGGATTGTCACCTCCGGCTAATCCTCTGAAGTCCAGATGTGAATCAGATGCTAAAGCAAACCATGGAGTATAACCATTTTGATCAGTATATAATGAGTAAAGATCATTGCCGAGCGCATCTTCAATAAGCACATTTGCATTTTCAACCTTCACACCATCAACCAACGTTTGGAATCTAGCCATTTCAGCTCTTCGGACCTGAACTGCATACTGAGTGGGTTGAGATTTAATAAAAATCTTCGAAGTATCAACATTAGAAAGATTAGCAAATGTAAACACAGTGGAGTTATTATCCATACTCAATGCTAATGGGAAATTAATTGGTGTTAGATTCTCACAACTTACACATTCCGAAATTGCAGTAGGTATAATTGCACCTTGGAATCCATTTGCTGGCCATGCTTCTTGATCTGGCCAATCGAGAATAACAGGGAACTCGCCAGGAGGTGCACTAGGGATAAATTCAGATTGAACAGTTACAGAAGATTTAGTCACATTGTAAGCTGTTTCAATACCGTTCCAAGTATTCAGAGAAAAGAAACCTAGAGATCCATATTGTTGAGTATTAGCAAAACCACTATCATAATTACGTATTACTGCACCAGTTCCGGGTGTATTGAACAAATTTCTTTGGACATCCATGAGGCCTCCAATTGCTCTAATTCCATCAGCATCTCCACCCATACTAAATTCATTATCATAAAGTGTCATTCCTGATCGGAATAGACTGACTGCAGGGCAAGTATACTCACCATCCCAATATTTGAAGCTAGAACAGGTCCCTGGAGAATCAACATTGACGGTATTGTTTGAAAAATGAAGTCTAGATGCAGATGGTGCAGGCCCTGAACTACTTAATTCACCAACTTGTACAGGAGTCTTAGCTGTATTCGTGATTGTATTATATTCGGCAATTACATCGAAAGATCCAGTTAGCCACAAACCATTCCATCCACCTATTGGACCTATCTCATTATTGTGAATATAGGCTTTACTTGATTGTACTGTGATACCTGAACGTTCACCAACTCCAGAAATCTCGTTATTATGTAATTCTACATTAGCACCATCATAAACAGTTATTCCAGAACCTGTATCAGTTGTAATTTCATTATTTCCAACCTCAATAGTAAATTCGACGCCTTGGATTGCTTTAATTCCATTAATATCGACTCCATTACAATTAACATTGATATCAGAATTCGTAATAAGACCTGATGAACTTGTTAGAGAAAATCCATAATCACCAGTATTAACAGTAGCATCATTAATTTCGATAAAAGTTCCTTCGGCCCAAAGTGTTGGACGACCTCCATCATTATTACCACAACCATTATCTGTTCCAATAAAAAATGGTGAATTCATGACAAGTGGGGATATCTGAGTCCCAGAGCCGTAAATTTGAACTGCAGAGCCCCCCACTCCACTCTTACCATCATTCCCTGCGACATATGTGCCACCCTCAAATATTGGTTGTGCTAAATTTGTAGTTAATACACTACTTGTATTTATGTTTGTGAAACGAATTTGGTTTAATGTTGGTGATGCTCCATCGATAACCATAGCACCATATCGCCATCGGTTAATTGAATCAATATAGTAGGGGATCCCCCAGGCATCATCAAATGTAATGTGCCTAAAACCTGTTTCAGATAGATCAATAGAACTACGAATTAACATTCCCTCAAAACAAGATGCATCCTCAACTTGAATCTCTTGGGTTCCTTGCGTCATACCTTTACATTCACCGATTTCACTAGAATTTGAAGGATCAGTCCATCTAAGAGTGATTTTATTGGCTAAACTAGCGTCACCAGATGCACCGCATGAAGATACACCTGCACATATATTACCTCGGACATCTAGATATGTCCCATTAGGAAAAATTACAGTAGTACCTGGATTAATAATTAGTTTAGCACCAGAAGCAATAGTTACATCTCCAGTTAACTGATGGGTACCAGACCATGTTTCAGATGTAGTAATAGTTCCAGAGGTTGTTTCATTGTTAGCCATCACTGGAGTTGCGGGACCCACTAAAGCAATAAGAACACTAGATAACATTAGGAAAACGAGGAACGAACTTGTTGCACGACGCTTGGACATGTTTTACCGTATTAGAATATGGATTTAACCAATTTGGGGGGACGTGCAGAATTAATAGAGGAATAAAATGCATTAATCTATGCAATATTAAACGAAAAGGCCACTTCTTCGGACCATTTGACTACATCGAGACTACCATATCCAGAATGAGAATTATGAGAATTACTTCCAAAATTACCTCGGTCACAAGAACTTGCGAGTGATTGTTTCACCATCTGCATTTCTTCTGCATCGATGATACCGTCAGAGCCTGCAATCTCATCTCCAAATTGTTGAATTATAAGGGCTAATGCACCAGTTACAAAAACAGTAGAGGCACTAGTCCCTGAAGAATATGCATAAGGAGATGAAAGACTATTCGAAGCTGTGGAGAATATATTTACACCAGGTGCGATAACTTCTGGTTTTTGATTAGGGTACTCTCTATTTTCATCTGAAGATAAATCTGTAAGAGAGCCATAAGCACTACTCCCCCAAACATACCCTGCTTTATTGTGAGCGCCTACTGAAATCACACCTGCAACGCTAGATGGTTGAGATACATCTTTCACATCCGGTTTAAGACCTGTGTTACCTGCAGCAGCTACAACAAATATCCCGGCATCAAGTGCTTCTTGAACGGCGATATTAGTTTGAGAATTAGATGATAGGTCAGAAGGTTCGCCTCCAAGACTCAATGAGATTATATCCACTCTTTGAGTTATTCTGCACCATCTGATAGCCTGAGCGACACGATCACCAGAACCAGAAGTCCCTTCATCATCAAGTGCCAAAGCAACAGAAAGTTCAACCATAGGAGCTGCACCCTTGAATGTACCATTAGATATCAATATACCAGTCATTAGTGTACCATGAGAATTATCCCCTATATCTCTAATCAAGTCATGTTTACTCTCCACAAAATCTCTAAACCCAGATAATTCATGATGTGCAAAGTTAGGATGAGTCATATCAATTCCAGTGTCAACAATACAAACATGTACTCCTTCGCCAAGAAATCCTTGTGATTGAATTTGTCTAATCCCAGTTGTTTCATCATATGCCCATTCAGAATCAGGTAAAATAGGTATTAGTAATGCATTCACCCATGGCCAGCTCGCAATTAATAGAATTGTAAGTATCGAGAAAATAATTGCACCATTGGGCCAGAGGTACTCCTTCATAGGACCAATAGGCCACCTTAATTCGCGAGCTTCTTGGTCACTAAGGCCATAGTCAGCCCCTGGATAACCCGGAGCAGAAGAGTCAATGGCAGTCAGAATCCTATGATCTTCCGGCTCAGGTAACAAATCTAAATTTTCCAGAGGTCTCAATGATCCACCCCAATTAGAATGGAGCACCTGGACGTCTTGAACGGCCTTTAGTCAAGAATGCAAATATTCCAACTAAAATTACTATTAGAATTGGAGCAATAATATCTGTACCCTCATCATCATTTGCTGCAGGAGAACGTACATCGATATTCCAAGAACCTATGAAAATTCCGTCTGATACATGCCAAGAGTCATCATTAATATTATCCTCACCGAATATACTTGAATTAATATCCATTACCAAGTAATATGGTCCAACTGTGATGTCAGATAGATCAAACAAGAAACTGAACTGCATAGATGATTCTGCACCTATATCCATAGTTGTAACTGTACTAACTGATGTAGGGTTATTACAAGAAACATCATTACAAAGAGTCGCATTCAGTTGAACTTGTTTAGCTTCAACCAAACCAGTATTAGATACTGTTGCAATATATGTAATCTGACCACCTGCCTCAGGTTCACCTCCACCCAATGCTTGGGCTCCTTCTATCTTCAGAATAGGTTCTGAACTTCGTATATTAATTTCGATAGTTTCATATGAATTACCCGCCTTATCTGTTGCTGTAACATATATAGAAAACTCCTCATTAGATGAGGTTTCAGGGGCTACAACAGTAACACTGTGAGTTGTACTAACGAATCCACCAAGAGTATGAGAGGTTGGTCCTGTTCTACTCCATCCTTCAGGTAACTCTGAGTCATCAAATTCGAATTCATACTTATCATCGCCATTTCCAGCATTAGTAAATTCAATTGGCACTATAATTAGTTCACCAGGAGATACACCATANACTTCTTTCATAGGATTAGTCAACTCAAAACCATGTAATTGAGGNACTCTCACTGTTAATTCGTGAGTATCCTGGTATCCATCTTGTGTAGAAATTAAAATTGTAATCATATGGCCATCATCGAAAGCATGAGCAACTGATTGATTAGCAGGAGTTACTCGTATGTTCAAATCATCGAATGTTTGAGCATTATCAAGACCAACTTCAAACTGAGTAGAAGTATTCCAACCTGAGCCATTATTGAATTCTAATGTCCATTCTGTACTGTCAGATCCTGAGACTATACCTCCNACTGTATAAAGATCATACGATTCATGTCCGAGATATTCAACTCCAAGAGTGAATTCAACTGGTACAAAGCCATCTGTTTCATTAACTACAAGATTTACATCATTAGTAGAACCAATATAACTCTCATGACCTGATGTAAGATTTAGGGTCTGAATAATAATCTCATGATTTGAAACTCTATTGTATAATAGAGATAATACTGGAGATTCTTGACCAGAATAAACATCAGTCCCTCTACCTGCCATATATTCCATTGTAATCCCTCTCTGTTCAACATCAAAGTCACTTGAAAATTCAACATTACCATTAGGTAAAAGTAAATTCAAAGAGCCATCCGTTTCAACATCTTGTATCCACTTCATTCCAAATCCAATATCAATGACTATATTGCCATCAATAATTTCTCCAAGATTACGAGATACACCATCATAGTCTAACCATTCAGTATTAACATCAAGAATACCTCCTCTTGTAAGTTCCATATCTAGATTACCACCATCAGTTACATCTACATTTATTAGACCCATTACAACCAAATCTTGACTTGGAACGCTAGCACTAACAATCCAAAGACCGGGCTCTAATTGAGCAGACCAGTTACCTAACCAACCTTCATCACCATAGAATAATAGTGGAGTCACAGTATCTCGTACAATACCTTCTGTAGGTATTATTGTAAGAACTACATCACCTTCTGGAATACTAGTAATCCCAAGATCATAAGAAATATTACCTGAAACATGAATTAGCCCCGCAGTTAGTTCAAGAAGAACATCATTAGGCACATCTGAAACAGATATACTTTGTTGAATACTTTCAAATCCATCATAAGAAGTATTTATTTCCCAAATTGTATTTGCAGGTACGAATAGCTCCCAATCACCATTATTACCTGATTCAATTGTATTATCAGGTAAGATTTCATTAGAGAATAACATAGTTACATCGGAAATACCTTCACCAATATTGGATGCATCATTATCATTCAAGTCCCAATACACAGTACCTGAAATTGCAACATATAGATTTGCAATTAAATCGTAATGATTATCATCACTTATATCAATAGATATAGGATACTCCTCAACTAGCCATCTATTACCATTTTCAGTGTAATTTAAAGACACTATCCATTCTCCAGTTACTAAACTAATATCAGTAAATCCACTAGAGTTTGTAGCTTCGATACTGAATGAACCTAGGCCTTCTGCTGACTCGAGTAACAAACTTATACCATTTAACGAATCATTACTACCATCTTCAGATAACGTAAAGGAAACTTCTGCAAGTTCACTGGTTGATAATACCAAGTCAGTAGCCGAATTCTCAGATGATACTGAAACTAATTCCCTAAGGCCCTCATGGATATCATTNTTCATTGTATCAGTAGTTACTATCCAATCACCTTCAGAAATAAAACCAATTATATTACCATCAATGTCTGTTGTTCGTGAAAGAATCCATCCATTCTCAACATTAGTTAATCTTACTAATTGCTCAGATAGAACACCCCCACTTTCGTTTGTGAAAGACATATTAACTCGCCATTCAGGATCGAATCCTATTGTACGAGAAATTGTGGAAGACTCCATACCAACTTGGAAATTTACATCTCCAGTAAGGATACGTGTTCCGAATGTTTCACCAGAATTAGCATCTGAAATATCAACTGATATTCGATAAATCCCTGGTTCTACTGAAACCTCGGCATGACCTGTACCATTCCATTCTGAATCATCAATATTTATTTGGTAATCTAAGCCATTAATCATTGATATTAAACTGAAATTATAGTTTACAGACGTTCCGTTAGAAAGATTATTATCTCCTGAGTGATCTAAGAAGAAGTCAACCAATAACAATGAATCATCAGGATAGATAATAACTTCAACAGTATTATTAGAATTGTCTACATTAGTCACATTAGTTCCAGAAATAAATTCATCTGAATCAACAGAAAATTGCCAATTACCCTTTGGAATAACCATGTCAAATAATCCACCTTCATTAGATTGGGCACGCCACTGGACATCATAATCAAGATTATCAGCAATTACTGTTACTGATTCCCAACCACCAATATCTCCATTGAACAAATTATCAGCTCTATTGATACTAATAACACCAGTAATCGACTGTCCTGGACGAGCAACCATAGTCACCTCATCCATACCTGGTTCTACGGTAAATTGAGTACCATTAACTAATGTTAATGAGATTCCTAATTGAGTAATTGCATCAACTGTAGAACCTTCTGGNAGAACTAGAGAAAATGACCCATTCAAAGAAGTTCGAACTGTTGTGCTGAAACCATCCCAATAGAAATCTATTGGGACATCTTCCAGTATTTTTTCTTCNTCAATAGAAAGATCGGTTGAATTCTCATTATAATATAATGTTCCAGTGACTACTTGACTAGTCTGGAATTCGTATATTGCAGAGAAATCATCGATTCCTACTTCAATCTCTACCCATAATTGCTCTGTATCAGAAAGAGTATGACTCAATATCCAGACACCTGGGATAAGTTCAGCATAGTAATCATTTGTCATTGAGTTAAATTCAACATTAACCATTGAACCTGATCCATTCTTAAGACTTAATGTCAGATCTAAATCATTTACAGATGTATCACTACCATTTTCATCTCTAATCAATGAGAATGTTAAATCAGTAGTTAGAGGGATAACAGACGGGAATACAAATGAAGATTCTTCATTTGCATCAAATATGTGCTCGCTGTAAACTTCAGAGAAACCATCGTTATCCATATCAATTTCTATAATATATGTACCAGGCATAATAGGTCCATAATCCAATTTAGAATCAAATAATTCCCCATCTTCCCATAAAAGATTAGGGGAAATTAGACATGGAGCATATTTCACAACACTACAGTCATCAATTGCGTCAGAAGCTAAAGAATCATTAGTTCTAAGAATAATTGAAGCCATCAAAGGATTCCCTGATTGATCAGTTAACTCACCAGTTATCGAACCTCCATTAATATCTATTTCAGTAATCGAATTAATAGGTTGTTGAGGTATTGAATATCCATCATTGATTTCAACACGTGTTCCATCACTGAAAATTATCGCTACATCGTAAGAACCCGGTATTGCATCTACTATGTGGAATGTACCTGGTTGGACCATTGTTCCACTAAATACACCCGCGCCAGTAAATGATCCTGTACCATTTATACTACCATAACTGCTCAATGTTGTGTCTGAAGTATCAGTAGAAAATACTCCCGAACCCAGTAGAGTTGCTTGAACAAGTTTCTGTGTGAAAGATGCTACTCCATCAGCAGTAAAACGACCTGTAGCGTTAACTATACCATTTAAGAGATATTTACCATCTGATTGAATACATAAACTAGAGTTTTCAGGCATTGTTTCATTGACATCACAATCCATTAATTCAGTGACATCATCATTTATAATACCATCAATAACTCCTTTACCAGCAAACTCACCATCACCATTTAAACTATGATTGTTGAATACTGTTTGTGTATAATTACCTGTGAAGTCAGTAATTTTAGCCGTTGTAGCTGTAATCACATTACCTTCACCAGTGAATGTCACTTCTCCAGTACCTTCAAATCTTAGATTATCTCCTTCGATAGAACCATTGGATGTTGAGAGTAAATATGGATCTATGTTGATCAAATCCCATGAGGGGGATAATTCAACAGTTGCATCGTCTAAAGAATCGCCAGAGAATATTTCTGAACCCGCCCATACTAATCGACCAGTAGATGATGCTGGCTCTACAGTAATTGGCACCGATATAACGGATTCTCCATTACTATGACCATCTGTTCCAGAAATATTAACAATAGTTTCAGATAACCAAGTAGATCCTGAAACATTACCTAGAATCCCTGTGATTGGATTGAGATTCCTAACACCAGGTGAAACATCTTCGAAAAGGTCACCAAGAGATTGACCTACATTAGAAGTCATGATTAAAGTTCTTGCAGAATCTAAGTCCGAATCACCATAGAATGCAGAGACTCGAATTTTACCTGCAGGAGCAATGAAACTATATTCTCCATTTTCATCAGCATCTGCGGTACCAATAGGAATCCAGTAGGTTCTCTGATCTCTATCGGTCACATGACCATCAATTTCTATCTCGTCACCACTAAATGCATCACGCTCGATGAGGATTTTTGCATTTGGAATAGGTCCTAAACCATCTAATTCAACAGTTCCTTCAATAGTAGCACCACTATAGTATTTCATTACCTTGACTTGAGTATTAGCACTTCCAATACCAAGATTAGAACAATCTTCGTCTAATTGAGTATCATTATCATCTGTTTCACAGTCTGGGCTATACCAATTAGATAAAACCATATGATTCATCATTGCACCAGGAAGAGGGTATGCATTCTCTAGGTATGAACCAGGAGCACCTGAAGTATAGAAATGAGGAGCAGGTTGTTCTGCATCACCTGGAAGACCCAAGGTTGAGGTTCCATATCCAACATAAATTCGTGCAACCATTGTTTCAAAGAATTCTGGCTGATGTTGATAATCAATATCCACCATTCTAATCATCTCATTAACATCTGTTAATGCACCTGATTGTTGGCGTATTACATCATTAAGATACTCTGCTTCATATTCTGCAGAACTACGTGGAATTATAGGTCCATCACCTCTCTGGGTTTCATAAATTGATGAGATATATGTTTCAGTATCTAATCCAGATAAGGAGGTAGGAGCATGGAAAATACCAGTAGTTTGTCCCTGGTGATAACTATAATCCTCATAGTAATTTCCACCAAGTGGGTATAGGCGATTATCTACAGCGAAATATCTAATTTCATTATTCCTTGAGACAGTATCTCCTAATGGACCCTCATAATTCTGAACCTCATATACTAATTCCGTTGAGATATCGTGATATAAGTCATTAATACCATTTGAATCAAATATTTCTAACAGTAGTGCTCTACTTAATGCAAGTTTTGCATTAACACGATGGAGACCAGAAGATACATCCTCAAAATCATCAATTAAATCAGGAGTATACCTGTATCCTGCGATATCATAGTATTGAATTACTAATTCACCATTAGAATCTCTATCTAATTCAGAAACTGAATTTCTTATAGAATTATATGCATCTTTTGCAGAATCAAAGTCAGCATAGGTATCTAATTCTTCACCATCATCCAGAATAACCCATGTCTGGATATCGCTTGGGATACCATCTACATTAAGTTGATAACCAGTTAATAATTCATATTTTGAATCAGCTGCAACAACAGACATTGAACGACTTAGGACTAGATTTGAATCATCCTTTCCAAGTTCCATTATTGTATTAAATTCATTATATTGCTCCTCAGTCATATGACCATCAAGAAGTAAGTTTGTGAAAGCAGGAGTGAATTGACCAGAATTAGATCTTCTATCTCCCTGCGCTAATGTAGTAATGAATAATGAGAGTGTATCTTCTTGACTTGCTGACAATAACATTGCACCGCTATTTGGAATTCCAGACTGGAAGTTATCTGCAACAGTTGGATGCTCACCTTGAGCAAGGGCTTGGAAACCATAATCCCACCACGAAACAAAGGCAGGACGTTCAGAGAAACTAACATCAGAATCTTGTTCAGATAGCCACTCATATGCCATATTCCANGAACCTGAGTTGAAACCTGGGCCAAAAGTACCCATATACCATAAATCACTATTTGCATCATAATTCTCACTATTCAATAAAGATAAACCAAGTATTTCTTGTCGGAAAACATCAGGAGTAATGTCATGAATAGTTTGATCAACATTAGAAGCAGATTGTTCCCCTCTTGGGATACCTGAGTCAATACCATAGGTCATATGCTGAGAACAAACTAACATTAGAACAAGTATAACCGCAGGAATTCCTGGATGCCTCTTAGATGCAGACCAGTTAGCCCAAAAACGTGACCTAGGAGTTGCAATACCAGATTTCCTCCACTCTTTACTAAATCCAGAGAAATTAGCATAATTCCACATCATAGCAATTCCTATTCCACCTACTACTGAAATTGCAGGTGTCGCATTAAATATGAATCGCCCAGCGGACCAAGCCATGTATATTGCAATAAGGACCCATAATCCAAGAAGAATGTGACTTTGTTTTTCTTTACGTGCACCACGCCATACTAACATCACAGAAACAATGATTGCTATCAAAGAAACTATAGGGCCGTATGATGCGAAAAGAACGCCTCTACTAGGTGCCTGTGCTTCACCAATAGTACCGAATATTTTATTCTTGGAGAAATAAAATCCTCCTGTGAAGAGTGTATCCCAACCAGCGTAAAGACCCGCTTCCTGTAGTAGGTAAAGTGTAGCAAGGATACCTGACATTAATACTACAGTACTTCCCAGTACCAATAACCAAGGCCTATCTCGATATGATGATGCAATCCAGCCCAATGCAAAGGTAAAGCCAATTATGTAGAACATTGGTTGGAAACCACTTGCATCGAACAATAAATTAAGACCAGGCCAACAATAGAATGGCAATGGTATTACAAATGCAGTAAGCATCATCTGTAATGATGCTGCTGTAATAGGCAAACTATCTCTGCGCCTAAACATATTGAAGAATATTTGGAATGCAAATGCAATAAATAAGATGCCAGGTCCGTAAACAAATCCTTTCCAACCTAGAGCAACAACAGCAAATGAAACTCCAGATAAAGTAGCATTAGACATCACCGTAGGATTCCTTAACCACATTTCTCTTATTCCTGCAANTATATACAATGGATTCAAACTTGGAGTGGTGAATAATCTCTTGTTAGTAATTTCATCCATAGCCTTAACCCAATAATAGAATGCAATTGCTAAGAATAGCATAGCAAAAGCGTCGTGATCAGCAAGACCAAAGGTAGAGTGGCTGATATGACCAGGCATAAGGGCAATTAACCAAGCAGCAACTATACCTGCCATATTACTATGTAACTTTCTAGCAAGTCCAGCGATAGGGAGGACAATTAATGCACCAAATACAGCGGGTAAAGATGCAACACTCCACCAAACAGATTCTTCCATAGCCATACCAGATAACCATGAAAGAAGGATTCCTCCTAAGGCAAGAGACCAAGAGAAAAGAGGAGGACGCGGATTGATTGCTATCATAGGATAAGCTCTATCTGAGTCTATAATTAGATGGCTTCTTTCAGCCACTACGTAATCTACAATTCTCTTCATATACCAAGGGTCTGAACCTCCTGACATATCCCAGAGACCAGTCCCAGCAGCATTCATAGCAGGGAGAATATTCCATCCAGTTCTAACTGCTAAAGCAATGAAAAGAGCGAAACCGACCATTATGCTATATGAATGTTGATTCCACCATTTGCGGAAATCAGAATGATCTCTGCGAGGAGATATATCGCCAAGACGTCCACGACCAGCGACCATCATGGCACCAACATTTAGCCAGAATACTAAGAAAAACCATGTCAGTATACCTGCAGTATCATTTCCATTGAGTGGTGAGAATGGTAAATCATTACCAATCTCTTGCAAGTGAGCTATAGTATAAATTATCCAGTTTAACGCAACTACAATTCCAATTACATGCCATCTCTCTGAATTACAGAAAGATACGAATAGAATTACTATTGTTGCAAACATAGCCCAAACTGAGCCAAGATAATGGTGATTGTTGTAAGATTCAATATCTTCAAGAGAACCGAGCCAAAGTAATGGTATCAGATTAACAAGGAATACCATACCAGCAGTAATTAAGCCAGCATTAGGCATAATTGAGGGGATATCTTTGAACCAAGACCCAATACCAGGAGATACAAATCGGCCTCTCATTGCTAGTGTCACAAGAATACCCAAAGCGATTGAAGCAGCCCATGATGCAAAGAAAATTGATCCAATAGAACTTCTAACTACATCGATTAACTCATCAGGATTACCGCTCCAAGTTGTATCATCTAAAGTGTATCGGGTTGCGAAAGAAATTGCAAGATGAAAACCTATTACAACTGAAAGTAATATTGATGATTCTTCATTTCTTTTGTGAGATGCTAAAATTAGAGATGCTACAAACATAAACCCGAAAGTGAAACCTTGCAAAGGTAAAGCAAATCCTAATTCAACAATTAGCAATGAAAATACTATGACGAATATAGAAATTATTGAATTACGAGATTTAGAATCAAGTGCTGATTCTCCATATGTGTTCAAAATCCTACCAAGAAACGCGGCAAAAGCTGCGATAACTGGCAGGATTAAGAGGTCTACATATCCGTTATTCTCTATTCCAGCATTCGCGACATAGTCAGTTCCTAAGAAGAGCACCATCAAAGTTGCAAGCACCGCAGGAACTGGTAGTAAATCTTCATTAGAAAATACACCAACAGTCGCATCATTATCATCGTTCATTATTCATCACCATATTGTCGAGCCTACAGGCCCAGAGTTTGCGCGAAAATTGGGGATGTTATAACCGTTAGTGGGTTAACTATTTTGAGAGGGCATCAAATTAACCTAAAATATTAGTCTCAAAGTCCCCTGTGAGCGATATCTGAGCGATAATGTGAACCTGACAAATTTATATTCTCAATCACTTCATATGCTGCTTCTACTGCTGTTTTTAATTCGGGCGCTATTCCAGTTACTGAGAGCACTCTGCCCCCATTCGAAACTAGTTGACCGGAGGGAGAAATTAAAGTTCCCGCATGGTGGACAAATGCATGAATTTCTCCTTCCTCGATACTAATGTCCGCACCAATAATTTCTCTTCCAGTTATTGATATACCCGGATATCCTTCTGATGCAAGAACTACCGTGGCAGAGGAATAAGGAAACGTAGTAAAATTGTATTCTGAAATTCTCCCTTCAGCACATGATAATAACAAATCACCGAGGTCACTTGAAATCAAAGGCAATGTCACTTGGGTTTCAGGATCACCAAAACGAACATTATATTCTACAACATAAGGTGCACCATCCTCATTAATCATTAAACCGACATATAAACAACCTCGATAAGGTACTTTTTGATTCCTCAGATAATGATGCATAGGTTCAATTATTTCTGAAATTGTCCTTTGTTGAACTGCAGGTGTGTATATCGGAGCAGGAGCATAAGCTCCCATTCCACCAGTATTTGGGCCATTATCACCATCAGATAAACGCTTATGATCTTGACTAGCTGGAAGGCAAATATAACCTGATTCATCCATTACGACTAATACCGATGCCTCCTCACCTGAGAGAAATTCTTCAAGAAGAACAAGGTCATCTAATTCAATACCTTCTTTTATAGCATCAAATGCTTCAGAACGAACTGCTGTAACAATCACTCCTTTCCCCCCTGCTAAAACATCTCTCTTTACTACCCAAGGAGGTGAAAATGTATCTAATGCTTCATTAATTCGCTCTATATTTTCAATAATTATTAATCCTGCAGTTGGTATTTCTAGAGAATTCATAATTTCTTTAGCATAAATTTTAGATCCTTCAAGCTTTGCTCCAATTGAGTTAGGACCAAAACAAGCAATTCCTTGTTGATTGAGTTTATCAGATAAACCTGAAACAAGAGGACCCTCAGGTCCTACAACTACTAAGTCAATATCTAATTCTTTAGCAAGACAAATAATACCATCTATATCATTAATAGAAACGTTATGATTAGTCCCTAAAATCGCTGTTCCAGCATTACCTGGAGAGATATGGATCTGATTTATTGAGTTACTTTTAGCAAGACTCAAGGTAAGAGCATGTTCTCTTCCGCCGCCTCCTACAATCAAGACATTGATGCCGACCATGTACTAGCCGATGTAATCAAGGAATTAATAAATTCGAATGTAGAGTTTGAATTAAAAACTAATATGGGACCTCTTTTAGGCCAAGCCTATACCCGATTATATTGAATAAACGATGAATTACCGGAGTCACTATTAAAAGAAATAATATCTCTTCAAAAAGATTGGGATGAGTGATTATTTGTCCATTAAATAATGTAAATGAAGTAATGAAAATTGCGATTGCAAATGGCATTGTATCTAATAATGGAGCCTCAGAACTTTCATCGCCTTCTCTCTTCAATCCTCGTCTTCTTTTTATGAAAGAACCAAACATATCACCAATCATACAAGCGAAACCGAGGATAAAACCCATAGTAAAAGCAGCTATCAAACCGCTTCCGTCGCCTTCAAATAACCAAAACCAATCATTAGAATTAGCGTAAAGTAATGGGTCTACGAGTGGCGCATTAGAACCATTAGAATTCCATAATTTATGTGCTAACATGAAAAGAATACCACTGACAATACCTCCTCCAATTAATCCATTCCAAGATTTACCATCACCTAATAATCTATGACCATCGGAATAATTACGCCCCCCATCTATTACTAATACTGTCATCCCTGTTTTTGCAGGAATCCATTTACCGAATAACATTGCACCAGTATTAGCTAGATATGCAGATCCATACATCAATAACACACATAATACATTTACAAAAAACGTCACTGGACCATCAGCAATGAAAGGTTCTGGAAAGGTATCCATGAGTCGCCGAAAAGACTCCTAAACATGAAACCATGCATTCTAACACCAGTGGGGAGCCAAATAATTCATTTCCTATTACCGTCCCGGCAAGTACATGTATCATGCTAAAGCATTCACTCAAATCTTAGTTTTACTGCTATCAATGCTATTGTTTACTGTCAATCCTATGTCTGCTGATAATCATAATGATGTCATTGTAATAGATGAGATTATAGAGTGGTCAAATGGACAAGAAATGGACAAAGACATACATATAACAAGTAATGGTAAACTTACGATTAGTACTTCGATTAATTTCATTACTGATTCACTAATTACTATAGAACAAGGTGGTGAATTAAATTTGATTGATAGTGCAGAAATTATCGCTGATAAAAGAGCTACATCTCTAAGAACCATGGGGTCAATAGATGAGAATAATAGATCTAGCATCGTAATACCGACTGCTGAATATACTGATGAAATGAAAGTTCTGATTAGAACCGTAGAAGGTGCATCTTTGAATGGGAGCTATGTATATGTGGGAGATATGGACCCTGTAGAGATGAATAGTGAAGAGTTCGTATTAGACATACCTGAGGGTGAAGATGTTACGCAACTTAGTTTTACAGGATACGGATTCTTTCCAATTATCAAATCTATTGCCTTAGAGACCATAAATGGCGATTTGATAAGTGAACATTCCGCAAATGAATTACCCTATCAAAATATGCTTCTTTTTGGAGAAAATGGTATTAGAGTAGAATCAGCAGGTAAAATAAATATTTTAGATGGGTCTATGATTAAAGGTATGGACATATATTCTAGTGGTGAAATAATAATTAAAAATAGTATGATTAAAGATAGTTCTCCTATTATATTAACTAGTAATCAAGCATCAATTACAATCGAAAATACTGAAATTTCTGGTAGTCAAGAAGATCATTATGTTGAAGCCCAACCATTCTCAACAATAAACTGGGGAATCTCAGAGGGTAGTGAAGATGTCTCAATCAAGGGTCTCTTAATCGACAGATGGGAAAGAGTAATATCGGATCAATCATTAATTTTTGACGCTATTGGTGTTTCTTATGTCATTGATGGAGAAGACCCTAGTGGTGAATTTTTAGATATAGGTGATTTTAGTGGACAGGATGGTGTTTCATTCATTAATGGAGGAAGAGAAAGAGTTGTAGAAATTGGATGGGCTGATGGATCTGTAACAAGAGAAAATGGAATAATAGTTATCTCAGAGTACAGGACCGCTTGGAATACTGTGCAGAGTGAAATACTAGATTATGGACCATCAGATACTACTCTGACATGGGATGAACAAATAGATTTAAGAATGATAAATGTACCTTCAATAGAGTGGGTTTCACTANCAATTAATGGAAATGAAAGTAATATCCCTCTTGGAGAATCTCACCAGATATCTGCAATTATAGCGAATAGAGGGACAGTATCAGCAAATATTTACTTCGATTGTGATGTTACCGAATCGGGCTTGGCTGCAGACATAGGTGGTTACCAAGGAGCTCAGATAAATCCTGGAGAAGAACTAGAACTTTACTTTGATTGGAGGAATAACGACCCAGGAGAATTTGGGCTTACATGTGAAATATTAACGCCAACACAACTTGTTGATTATGAAAACTCGACTGCTTTTGGAGGTGGAGAATTCTCTACATCCACTATTAATTGGGAAGAAAAATCAGAACCTTCGACTTTAGCTATACTTCCTATTATGATTGTAATTATTATAATTATGATAGCAGGAGGAGTCTATCTGGTCCACCATTTATCTAATGATGCTGAAGAAACAGCAGAAATATTAGAAGATTTCAAGAGAGATAACCTTGAAGAAGA